>Ga0137455_1000019_pt1 | contig 34087 bp, 28 predicted proteins | sample EasRivERMGT600_2_FD_102334 | JGI IMG/M metagenome (GOLD analysis project Ga0137455, IMG submission 102334) | Soil microbial communities from meander-bound floodplain in the East River, Colorado, USA - East River MetaG ERMGT600_2 | ecosystem: Environmental > Terrestrial > Soil > Floodplain ... | reverse complement strand
GCCGCCTGCCTGGTGCTGACGCTCGCGACCGTGGTCGCAGCCGCACCCGCCCGCGCGTGGATCGATGACTGGAACGCCAACCGCATCGACGACCGGATCGAACGCGTTCATGCGCTCGGGTGGCCGGCGGCGTTCGAGAACGACGATGCCGGCCAGCGCATGGTGATCGGAGTCTTCGCCGGCCCGCCGATCGTCTACGCCGTCTACGTCGGCTTCGACCACGCCCCGACGGCGCTCGACGCCACCCGGCTCGCGTCGCTCGGACTGACGTCGATGAAGACCTACCAGTACATCGACTACATCCGGACCACCGCGACATTCGCCCAGATCGGCCAGATCGCCGGGCTGCCGGGCGTGACCCGGGTCGAGGCGATCCCGATGATGTACGCCACGAATCACTACGGTTCGCGCGTCGTCCGCGCCCGCGACTCACGAGGCCTGGGCGCGGCTCAGAACGACGTGCTGTTCCCGAGTGCCCGGCAGGAGCTGGGCCTCGACGGCACGGGGGTCGTGGTCGGCGTTCTCGACACCGGGGTCAACGACGATGTCGATCTGCTGAATCCGCTCTACCCCGGGCACGAGAGCGTGCGTGGGAAGTTCCTCGGCGGCGGCGAGTTCTACAGCGGCGTCCCCGAGCTCAACACCGGGCTCGATGCGAGCATGAACCCGCAGGACCACGGCAGCGCCGCCTCCAGCTACCACGGCACGCACGTGGCCGCCACCGCCATCGGCACGGGCGGGCCGGGCGGCTTCTTCGCGGGCGTCGCGCCCCGGGCCCGGCTGGTGGATTGCAAGGTGCTGTCGGATGCGGGCGCCGGCTTCGGCTCGGCCGACGGCGTGGAATGGTGCATCCACAACCGCCACCGGCTGTGGCCCGGCCTCGCGGGCCCCGACACGATCTACCGCGGCATCGACGTGCTCAACCTGTCGCTCGGCGGCCTCAACAACTCCGACGGCACCGACGCGGGCGCGCAGATGATCAATGCCGCCGTCGACGCCGGAATCATCGTCTGCATCGCCACGGGCAACGACGATTCGACCAGCTACATCGCCTCTCCGGCATCGGCCGACCAGTCGATCGCCGTCGGAGCCACCAGTCATGCCCGCACGCTCGACCGCGGCGACGATCGCGTGACGACGTTCTCCAACGAGGGCCCACGCCCGGACGACGGGGACGGAGACCACTTCGACGAGATGAAGCCCAACGTGTCGGCGCCGGGCGCGGGCATCGTCTCGGCCGACGGCGATCCCACCAGCATGGGCACCGGTTACAAGTCGCTCTCGGGAACCAGCATGGCCTGCCCGCACATGGCCGGGGTGTGCGCGCTGATGCGTCAGGCCAGCCCGACGCTCACCCCGCTCCAGATCCGCACGATTCTCCAGAACACCGCGGAGCACGACATCCTGAGCGAGAAGGGTGATCGGCCCAACGATCCCTTCGGCCTCGATCCCAACTACGACCCCGGCTGCGGCTGGGGACTGGTGGACGTCCATGCGGCGGCGCTCGACGTGGCCAACAGCACGAGCGGCGTCCAGGTCTCGCAGTTCCACCGCCTCGCGGCGCGCCCGGACGACGGCGAGGTGGACGTGCGCTGGACCACGCAGCGCGAGTTCCCGCTTCAGGGCTTCAACGTCTATCGCGCCGACGACGTCAGCGGCGCCCCGGGCCCGTTCGCCCTTCTCAATGGATCCCTGATTCCACCCGCCGCCGGCGGCGACCCGGTGATCGAGGGCGACGACAACCGGACGCCCTACGCGTTCGTGGACGACGACCCGGCGCTGACGGTCGGCCGGCGGTACTGGTACCGCCTCGAATGGATCGACGCCCTGGGAGGCGCCCACCTCGTGCCCGCCCGGAGCGTCGACTTCGGCAAGCTCGCGGCCGTGGCCACGGTGCACTTCGGCATCGCCCACAACGCGATCGACAACGATCTGCTCGTGCGCGTGGGCGCCGACCTCGACTACGACATCGGCAACATTGGCGAGGCCGACCTCGAGCGCCTCGGACCCGGCGCGGCCGACGCCGACAGCGTGGTGCTCGTGCTCTCGCCGCCGAATGCCGCCACCTCCGCGGTCGGCAACGCGATTCACTACTGGTCGATGGACTTCACCGCCGCCGACGGCGTGGCGCCGTTCCTGCCCCCCATCCCCTGGTTTCTCTACGTCCAGGACGCCGGCTTCGTCAATCGCACCGGCCGAGTAACGTCCTTCTCGATCACGGTCTGGGACACGCCCGGGGGAACGACCGGCAACGAGGTCGTCACCAACCACTTGCCGATGCCGCAGCCCACCGGCGAGCTCGGGTTGTCGCCCGCACTGCTGTGGATCCCGGAGCCCTCCACGACCTCGGTCGAGGCCGGGCCGACCGCACTCGGCTTCGCGCTTCCGCCTCGTCCGAACCCGACTTCCGGACGGACCATCTTCGAGTACGTCTTCGGCGCCGAGGTCGCGGCCGCGGACCGGGACGGCGTGAGCCTGGCGCTTTACGACATGCAGGGTCGCCTGGTTCGGGAGCTGGGTGGCGAGCGCGCCACGCCGGGCCGTCACGTCGTGGAGTGGGACGCCACCGATGCCCGCGGGGCCCGGGTGGCGGCGGGCGTCTACTTCGCGCGCCTGCAGGTCGGATCGATGACCCTGACCCGCCGGTTGGTAGTTCTCAAGTAGCTCGGGCCCCGTGCGGTCCGGCGACTCGACTCCGGGGGGAGTTGGGAAGCCGGCCCATGGGGCCCTGAACACCTCATCGTCCGGCGCATCGGTCGCCGCCGGCTGCATGTCGAACGACCCTGATGGGAGGGCACGAATGCTATGATCCTGCAGTATTTCGAATCCGACCACGGCCCGATCTCCATGCCCCGAAGCGCCCGCCGACGCCGCTCGCCGCGGCCACTCACCTCGGAGCCCCCCGCGCTCCTGGCCAAACTCATGCCCCCCAACCTCGGTCGCGACATCCTGCCGCGGCCGCGGTTGATGGAGGCGCTGGAGCGCCACGCGGGCGCCCCTCTCACCCTCGTCATCGCCGAGGCCGGCTACGGCAAGACCGTCCTGCTGGCGTCTCACGTCAGCCGTCTGAAGCGACCGGTGATCTGGTACTCGCTGATGCCTTCGGACGCCGACCCGGCGGTGTTCGGACGCCACCTGCTCGAGGGTTTTCGTCTCGGATCGCCGCGATTCGGAAGGGACTTCGAGCGCGCGCTGGGCGATGCCGCGTCGAGCCCGCGATGGGCCGAGACGCTCGGCGGCATTCTGGCGCACGAGCTGTCCGGTCTGCGGGGACCGGCACGACTGCTCGTCCTCGACGACTTCCACGAGGTCGCGGGACAACCGGGCGTCGTCACCCTGGTCGGGACCCTGTTGCGCTACCTGCCGAGCTCGGTGCGACTGGTCGTCGCGGCGCGCTCGGAGCCCCAGCTGCCGCTCCAGCGCATGCGGGCGCGCGGCGAAGTGTTCGAGCTGCACTCCGATCATCTGCGGTTCACGCGCGAGGAGCTCGAGCGGTTGTTCGGGGAGGTCTACGCGCGACCGTTGGGCGGGGCGGACCTCGACGCGCTGGAAGGGACGACGCTGGGATGGCCCACGGCCGTGCGGCTGGTGCGGGAGGCGCTGTCCGACCCTCGCGTAGACCTGCGTCGCGTCCTCGGCGAGCTCAAGGGGCCGAACCTCCAGCTGCACGAGCACCTGTCGGCCGAGGTGGTCGCCGGGCTCGATGTGCGCGATCGCGCGCTGCTCGAGTGCACGGCGCCGCTGCCGCGCTTCGAGCTCGATCTCGCCACCTTCCTCTCCGGACACCGCGATTCCCGCCAGCGCCTCGAGGCCCTCACCCAGCAGGGCTTGTTGCGCAGTTTCGGCGAGGGCGATCAGACGAGTTACGAGGTCCACGAGCTGATCCGGCGCCATCTGCGGCGCGAGATGGAAGCACGCGGAGGCGCCCCCGCCTGGCAGGAGGCCGTTCGGCGCACCGCCGACGCGCTGCGGGAGCGCGGCCTCGACGACCGCGCCCTGGCCCAGTACCTGGCCGCCGGCGAGACCGAGACCGCGCTCGAGATCCTCGGCGGCCTCGCGGCACCCCTCCTCCGCCAGGGACGCGCCGCCACGCTGCTCACCTACTTCGAAGCGTTGCCGCTCGAAGCCGTGCGATCCAGGCCGGCGTTGCTCGTCGCGATGGCGGACGCGGAGCAGGCCGTCGGCCGCTGGGACGACGCGCATGCCCACTACGCGCTCGCCCTCGAGCGCTGCCACCAGAACCCTCCGACCGAGGAGGAGTGTCGGGGTGTGCTCGGCCTGGCCAAGGTGCTCCAGCTCCGCGGACGCCACGACGACGTGCTCGAGATGGTGGAGCGATTCCTCGATCGTTCGGGGCCGCTGCCGCTCGAGCTGCGCGTGCGCCTGCTCCAGCGGAAAGCCGGCGCCCTCTACTACCTCGGCCGCTATGAGGCGTCCGTGCAGCTGCTCGATCAGGTGCGGGGGATGCTGCCGGCGACGGCGGATCCCGAGCTCCTGGTTCCCACCGTGCACAATCAGGCCATCGCGTACGCGGCGCAGGGCCGGCACCGGGAGGCCGCTCGCGAGTTTCGAGCGGCGCTGTCACAGGTTCGCGGCACCTCATCGGCGCGCGCCCCGCTGTACATGGCGAACCTCGCCCTGGTGCTGACCTACCAGGGCGAGCTCGGAGAGGCCCGTCGGGTCGCCGAAGAGGGCCTGGCCGCGGCGCGCCGGTTCTCGAATCGCGCGCAGGAGACCGCCTGCCTCGAGGTCCTGGCTCTGATCCTCTCCGAAGGCGGCGATCTGGATGCCGCACTCGCCTCGGTACGCAGCGCCGAGGAGCTCAATGACGATCTGCGAATGGACGTTCTGACCGCGGATCTGCTCGGTCTGCGCGGGCGGATTTTCTGCGCGCGGGGCCAGTATCGACGGGCGGTGAGCTTCCTGACCCAGGCGGTGCAGAGCCTGGCGGCACGTCCGGATTCGCCTCGTCGAGTCGAGTTTGGGGCGCTGCTGGCGTGGTGCGAGCTGCGCGCCGGCCGGGTGAGCGTGGCGCACGATCTGCTCGCGCAACTGGTCGAGCCGGCGGATCGCGGAGGCAACGACTACGAGCGCGCACGCGTGCACTACTGGCTGGCCGAGGCCGAGCTGGGGCTCGGGGCGCTCGGACAGGCGGATGCCCACCTGTCGCTGGCGCTGCGACTCATCCGGGAACGCGGCTACGACCACTTCCTGCGCGTCCAGGCCCGCGAGGACGCGGCCCCGCTGCTGCACGCGCTCGCCCGCGGCCTCGAGATCGGCACCTGTGCGGGGGCGCTCGCCGACGCCGGCGGCCCGGTGGAGGGGGCCTTGATCGAGATCCTGTCGACGGCGCCCGATGCGGTGGCGGAAGCGATCGCCTCCGTGCTCGGCGAAGTGGGTGGCCCCGATGCCCGCAATCACCTGGCGGCCCTGTCGCGCACCCGTCCCGCGCTCGAACCCGCGCTGCGGCGCGCGATTCGAAACCTCGACCTGCGTTCGGCACGCATTCGCGTCGACCCGGAGCGCTGGCCGGCGCCGCGGCTCATCCTCTTCGGACCACCCCGCCTCGAAATCGGTGGCCGTGCGATTCCGGGCTCCGCGTGGCGGGCCCAACGCGCCTTCCAGCTGCTCGTCTATCTCGCGCTTCGTCCCCGCGGGGCCACGCGTGACGAACTGCTCGAATGCTTCTGGCCCGGACGGCAGCTCGCCGCCGGGCGGCGCAATTTCCACCCGACGCTGTCGTACATCCGGAGCGTGCTGCCGCGCGCGGAGGCTGGCGTGCTGTTGCGGGAGGGCGAGCTCTATCGCCTGAATCCCGAGTATCCGCTGACCTGCGACTTGTGGGAGTTCGAGGCGTTGCTCGATGCATCCCGGGCCGCGGGCGACAAGGTCGCGCGGCGGGAAGCGCTGGAACGCGCGCTGAGCCTGGTCACCGGGCCCCTGCTCGAGGGCTTCTACGGCAACTGGGCGGACGAGACCAGCGGGCGCATGCGGGATCGCGTCGAGACGTCGCTGCTCGCACTGGCGAGCCTGTGCATGACGGCAGAGGATTGGGCGGACGCGCTCGAGCGCTACCGCCGGGCGGCCGAGCTCGATCCCTATCGCGAGCCCACCCGGGTGGCCATCGTCGAATGCCACGTGCGGTTGGGCAATCGGCGGGCCGCCCTGGTGGAGTACGACCGCCTGCGGGGGCTGCTGCGCGCCGAGTTGTCGGAGGATCCGCTGCCCGAGACCGAGGAGGCGATGCATCGGCTGCTGTCCCGCGCCGGGGTCGATGAAGAGTCGGAGTCCGTTGGCGCATAATCCGTTGCCCGGTTGGGTCAATCATGGATCAAGCACCCATCGCCATGGTTCGAGCGTGAATCGGCCCCGGCGTCGCGCATGGGCGGCACACGCCGCCCTGGTATTGGCGTTGGCGCTCGTCCCGGCCATGGCGGCGCAGGCTGGACCTTTCATCTGGGACGACGACGACGACCGGATCGACGATCGACTCGAGACGGTGAACCTGCTGGGCTTCAACTTTTCCTTCGAGCAGGGCGACACGCTCCTTCGCCAGCGCTTCGAGGTCACCCGGGTCGGACTCGGCCTCGTCTACGGCGTCTACGTGGTCTACGACCACGACCCCACGGCGGCCGACCTCAACGCGCTGACCCTGATCGGCATGCCGGTGCTCCACCGGTTGCGTGCGATCCCGAGTGTGCGCAGCGTGGCGACGTTCGCCCAGATTCAATTGGCCGGCGCCCTCCCGGGCGTGGAGCGCGTGGAGGCGATCCCGCTGCTCTACCCCGAGGTACGCGATGGACTGGCGAGCATCGGGGTACGCGACGCGAGCGAGCGCGTGTTCCCGAGCTGGGCGTCGGCCGGCAGTGCGGATGGCGAGGGCGTGGTGGTCGCGATCCTGGACTCGGGCATCAACGACGAGCCGGCCAGCTCCTACCCGGGCCACGAGTCGCTGGCCGGGCGCTGCGCCGGCGGCGCCACGTTCCTCGGCGCCGACTCGACGCTCGACACCCCCAAGGACGGCAGCACGAATCCGGACGACCACGGTGGCGAGGTGACCCGCACGCACGGCACGCACGTCGCGGGCGTCATCCTCGGCAGCGGCGGGCCCAGCGGGTTCGCCGTCGGCGCCGCGCCCGGGGCGCGCTTCGTGGACGTCAAGGTGCTGAACGACACCGGACGGGGCACAGGCGTGGCGGAGGCCCTCGACTGGTGCATCCACAACCGGGCGCGCAACTGGAGCGGCGACCCGGCCCACACCGGCATCGACGTCATCAACCTCTCGATCTCGAGTCTCGACCAGACCGACGGCAACGACGTCGCCTCGCGGCTCGCCGATCGGGCGGTCGAGCTCGGCATGGTGGTCGTGGCTTCGATCGGCAACGAGTCGCTCGACCACTACTGTCCATCCCCCGCCGGCGGCGACCGCGTGCTGGCCGTGGGCGCCTGGGACGTCCAGCGCAGCCCGGAGCCCGGCGACGACCTCTACCCCTCGTTCAACGACTATGGGCCGCGGGCGAGCGACGGTGACGCCGACGCCCACGACGAGCAGAAGCCCGACCTGCTGGCACCGGGCGTGGCCGTGTTGTCGGCGGACGGCGACCTGTCGAGTGACGGCGCGCAGTACCGGCGCCTGTCGGGCACCAGCATGGCGGCCGCGATGGTGAGCGGGATGGCCGCGCTCCTGCGCTCGGAGTCGCCGGGGCTGGATCCCGCGGGGATCGCCGGGCTGCTACGGGCGACGGCTCGTCGCAACGTCACGGGGCTGCCGCCGGGGATGGGGGGGCCGGATCCTCGGTGGCAGTCTCCCATCGGGTTCGGCGTCGCCGATCTCTACGCCGCCCGCCTCGAGTTGATGCAGCCGGAGCGATCGCAGGTCCGTCGGTTCATCCTCACCGGGTCCGCGGAGACGATCCACGCCATCCTGTGGATGCAGCGCGAGCGCGGAGCCGCCCATTGGGTGTTCGAGCGCGCCCCGGACACCGGTGGCGCGCCGGGCGCCTTCGTCGCGTTCGATTCGGTCGCCGCCGCCGGCGACTCCTCGCTCGCTGATGCCGCCAACCTCCACGAGTACGTGCGCGACTGGACGGTGCCGCCGGCGGAGCGCTCGCAGCCCTTCTGGTACCGGGTCTCCTTCACGGAGGGCGGCGTGCGATGGGACGGCACCGCGCGTCGCGTCGTGAGTCCCGGCGGTCCGTCGGCCGCGACCGTCGAGGTCACGATCGTCCACAACGCCTACGACTCCGACATCGACGCGGCCATCGAGGTCGGCCAGCAGGAGCCGTCCGGGACGGCAACCGCCGGTGGTGGCGTGGCGTTCCCGCTTCCGGCTTCGAGCGCCGCCCTCTCGTACGACTGGGTCACCGGCGTGAGCGCGCTGGGCAACGTGGAGTGGCGCTTCCGCGTCGAGGTTCCGGTCGGCGCCGCCGACGATTTCCTGCCGCCGAGTCCGGGCAACCGGTGGCGACTACGGGTCAGCGAGGACGGGCTGCTCAATCGCAGCGGCCGGGTGACGGACTTCCGGGTGATCCACCATACGCCGGGCGGTGACGTGATCACCGTGGGCGGACCGACGCCACGGCAGACCGTGGAGGGGCACACCTGGTACCTGACGGCGCCGCTCGGGCTGACGTCGGTCGAGCCGGGCGCCGCGGAAACCGGGTGGCTGCGGTTCGGGCCCAACCCGGTCCGTTCAGGACACCCGGTCGGCTTCGTCGCGGCCCGCGATCCGGGATCGACGCTCGACGTCTACGACCTGGCCGGCCGGCAGATCGCACGCATCGGCTTCACCCCTCTGGGCTCCACGTACCAGGCGGTGTGGACGGTCAGGGGCTCATCGGGCGAAGCGCTGCCCTCCGGCCTCTATTTCGCGCGCACAGCCGGTCAGACGGCCCGCGTGGTCGTCATCGAACGCTAACCGCGTCCCGCGGCCGTCCGCCGCGCGACCAGCACGGTGATGTCGTCCGCCGGCCCGGTCTCCCCCTCGAACGCCCGGCCGCGGGCGCCGAGTCGCTCCGCGCGGTGAGCGAGTCGCTCGAGGTGGAGCGGGTCCGCGTGACGAGGTCGCGCCCGCGGGTGCCGACTGCCAGCAGGTGCGAGAACGCATTCCAGCCAGCGAGCCCGGTCACGGCGCCCAGCAGCACGAGCGCGGTCGCGATCGACTCCGGCAGGGGCGGGCGAGCGCGAACGCAAGCAGGCTCTGGACGATCAGTGCGGTGGCCAGCGTGCGCCGTGCCCGCTCGAGGGCCGCAGCGTCGAGCCTCGTGGCCTGGCGATGCGCACGGACCATCAGAACGCCCGCGAGCGCGGCCAGCAGGAAGGCGGTCACGTGGAGACTCTAGCGAAAACCCGAGGCCCGGGCCGCAGGGACCCGAGCCTCGCTCTCAGCGCCGACCCGGCGTAACATGCGCGACCAGCATCTTGCTCCCTGGCGTGCCGTCGGTCCGCGCCGAGGGCCGGGATGCCAATCCCCCGCCCTCTCGACCGACGGAGCCGCGCAATGTCCAAGGCCGCATACCTGCTCGTCGCTGCACTCTTTTCCACGCTGTTGCTTCCCGCCACCGCCGGAGCCGGGGAACCGAGGACCCACGACGGGTTTCTGCTGCGGCTCTCCGTGGGCGGCGGCACCGGCGGCTCGAAGATCGACGACCCGACGTTCGGCAGCGTCGACCTCTCGGGCATGCCCTACGACGTCAACATCGCGATCGGCGGAATGATCACGCCGAACTTCGCGCTTCACGGGACGCTGTTCGGCTGGTCGATGTCGGATCCCGACGCGGAGGTCTTCGACCCCGTCCTGGGCAGCGGGAGCGGCACCCTCAACGGCGACGTGACGCTGGGTGCATTCGGCGGCGGCGTCACCTACTACCTCATGCCGGCGAACGTGTACCTGTCCGGCACCCTGGGATTCGGTTCGATGGAGTTCGACGGCGACGTGAGCGGTGAGACGGACTCCGGTCTGGTTCTCGACCTGACGGTAGGAAAGGAGTGGTGGGTCGGAAACTCGTGGGGGTTGGGTTTGGCGGGCGCCTACGGGTACCACTCGCTGGGGGACCCGGACGTGGACTCGAACTGGTCCGGCAGCACCTTTACGGTACGCTTCTCCGCGACGCTCAACTGAGCGGCGGCGGCGGAGAATATCGGCCCCGGGGCGACGCGGGATCGCCCCGGGCCTCCGCTCAGAACTGGAACTTGCCGAAGTCCTCGGGATTGAGCTTTTCGAGATAGCGGCGGAGCTGCTCGGCCTTCTCCTCGGCCGTCAACTCGCGCGGCGGGGCGCCCTCGCCCGCGACGGTCTCCTCGTCCTCCTCGCGGGGCGGGGGCTGGAGCAGCTTCTCGTTGACGTAGATCGGCGCCTTGGCGCGCAGCGCGAGGGCGATCGAGTCCGAGGGCCGCGCGTCTATCGACAGCACCTCGCTCTCACGCTCCACGAAGATGCTGGCGAAGAACGTGTTCTCGCGCAGGTCGGTGATCACGATCTTGCTGGTCCGCGCCTTCATCCCTTCGATGACGATGTGGAGCAGGTCGTGGGTCATCGGGCGCGGGAATGCCTCGTCGGCGAGCAGGCGGCGGATGGCGTGCGCCTCCCCGGGGCCGATCCAGATCGGCAGGATGCGTTCGCCGCTGGCCTCGCGCAGGATGACGATGTTCTGCTGGGTCTTTTGCTCATGGATGAGCCCGTGGACCCGCACTTCGACCACGTTCACGGCTTGCCCGAGGAGCCTTTCGTGCCCGCGGCCTTCGCCGCATCCGGGGTCGTGGCGCTGGCTGCGGAATCCGCTTCCAGATTCATGAACGACGGCGCGCCCTCGGTGCGCATGTGGTCGACCATCCATTGGGCGGAGGCGGCCAGCTCGGAGTCCGGATTGCGCTGGAGCAGATCACGGAAAGACCGCTCGGCGGCATTGTAGTCCTTGAGCTCCTCGGACTGGATGAAGCCGATCATGAAGCGGGCCTGCGGGCTGACCTCGCTGTCGGGGTAGATCTCGAGCATGTTGCGGTACGCCTCGATGCGGGCGAGCGCCGGGCCGGCGTTCTGCGCTTCGTTGAACATCTCGCGCGGGCTCTTCTTCTGCGAGACGTAGGACTTGATCGCCGCTGAGTCGGGCACGACGCCGAGCTCGCCGCGGATCTCCGCCAGTCGCGCGTTGTAGTACTCCTGCTGCCGCTGTCCGCCGATCTGGCGCACGATGCCGCCACGGACCTGGTCGAAGGGCCGCACGCTGGCCTCCTTGACCGCGTCGACCTTGATCACGTGCCAGCCCCGGTTGGTCTTGATCGGACCGCCCAGCTTGCCGGCGCCGACGGCGAAGGCGGTCTCGGCGATCGCCGGCTGCGCGCCGATGCTGCCGAACACGCCCTCGTGGGTCGTCGAGCCGAGCGCCCCGCCGTTGTTGCGCGTGAGCGAGTCGGTCGAGTACTTGGCGGCGAGCGTCTTCCAGGCCTGGCCCGCGGCCGCGTACTGCTTCACCTTCTTCGCCGAGGCCTCGGTCTTGGTCTGGATGTGGCTCAGCGTCACCGTGGCCGGCAGCTGGTACTCGGTGAGGTGCGCGTCGTAATAGGCCTTGGCCTCCGAGTCGCTCGGGGCCGGGTTGGCCGACATCACCTCGTTGACGTAGGTGCGGACCAGCAGGTCGCGCCGCTGCTGGTCGAGCTGGCGCTTGACCTCCGGTCGGTCGGCCACGCCATGCTTCGACGCGCCGGCGAGCCACACCCGCTCTTCGACGATGCGCTCGAGCAGCCGCTGCTTGCCCTCGGGCGACGCGAACGTCGTCTTCACCTGCTCCGGCAGCTCGTCGAGCCGGGCCTGCACGGTGGCGGGCGTGATCTTCTCGTCGCCGATCCGCACCAGCACCGTCTCGGTCACGGCGGCCTGCTTCCCGCCCTTCGGCTTCTTTTCCTTCTTCTTCGCCTCGGCCGGAGTACCGAGCGCGAGCGCGATCGTGCCGCCGAGCACCAACAGCGCGGCCAGTGCCAGTCTCGTCCGTATCGGGTTCATGCGCGCACCACCCAAACCCGCACCGTCGCGGTGACCTCGGCCATGAAGCGCACGGTCACCTCGTAGCGACCGAGCTGCTTGATGTGCTCCTCCCCCATCTCGATCCGGCGCTTGTCGACCACGTGGCCGGCCTTGGCCAGCGCCTCGGCGACGTCGGCGTTGGTGATCGAGCCGAACAGCGTGTCCTCCTCGTTCGCCTGCGCCGGGATGTTGACCTCGACGCCCTCGAGCCGGGACGCCTCGGCGCGCGCCTCGGCCATCCGCTTGTCGGCCTGGACCCCGCGCTGGCGCTCGAGCTCCGAATACAGGTTGCCGGCGCGGGTGCCGGCCGGGATCGCCAGGCGCCGCGGCAGCAGGTAGTTGCGGGCGAAGCCGGGCTTGACGTTGACGGTGGCGCCCTTGGCGCCCACCCCCTTCAGCTCTTCGAGCAGGATCACTTGCATCGGTGGGGTTCTCCTAGGAAGAGGACTCGTCCGGCGAGCCTTCGAGCCGCCGGAAGTCGAGCCAGACGTCGCTCACGCCGACGCAGACCGTCGAGAGGACGAACATGGGCATGGCCATCAGGAACACGAACAGCAGGGTCAAAACGATGATCGACGGGGAGACGCCGCGCGCGAGCAGCAGGGATTCTACGACCGCGATTCCCTGCACACAATAACCGAGCCCCGGCACGATCAGCAGCGTCCATGCGGTCGGCGCCCACGCCTCGAGGTTCGCGACCAGCAGCCCGAGGCCGAGCAGCAGCAGCCAGATCGCCCCGTCGGGCAGGCGCCAGTCGGTGAGCCGCCCCCGCGACAACTCGGGCCAGCGCAGGCGTCCGGCGATCCGCGCCGACAGGCCGCGCCCGGCGATGACCAGGAACGCGACCCAGAGGAAGAACAGGCTCGGCAGCAGGTTGGGCAACAGGCGCTTGCGCTGCACCCCGATGTCGTCGATCGCGCGCTCGAGCGCCGCCAGACGTTCGCCCTGGTAGCCGAGCTGGCGCGATTGCGAGATCAGGCGCGAGTTGGCCTGCTCCAGCGAGTGGTCGATGCCCGAGACCAGGTCGGGATAGGCGATCGCCCACGGCAGCAGCGCCGCCAGCAGCAGGACCGGGAGCAGCATCCAGGCGCGCTGGCCCGAACGCGGGCCCCCGCCTTCCTCGCGCAGCCCCATCCACACGCCGGAGAGCGCCGCGACCGGGATCCACCATCCCCAGGGCCGCTGCGGCCCGACCGCGATCATCACGCCGACCAGCAGCGCCACCGGCACGACCACGCCCCACGGGCCCCAGCGCCAGCTGAGCAGCAGCGCGATGGCGACCGCGAGCGGCACCAGCACCCAGAGGGCGCCCCAGGGCGGCGGCGTCGAGGCCGCCAGCAACGCCAGAGCCGCCAGCAGCACGAGGGTGCGCCACCACGGCATCCGTGCGTCGCGATGATCAGCGATAGAAGTCACTGGTGAACGGCAGCAAGGCGAGCACGCGGGCGCGCTTGACCGCGGTCGTGATCTGCTTCTGGTGACGCGCGCAGGTTCCCGAGACGCGGCGCGGCACGATCTTGCCGCGGTCGGTGATGAACCGCCCCAGACGCTTCTCGTCCTTGTAGTCGACGAATCCCACCTTCTCGAAGCACAGCTTGCAGTACTTCTTCTTGAAGCTCTTGCCTTCACGCTCTCTGGCCATGGTTCCTCTCTCTCGCCTCCGTCCCGATCAGAACAGCTCGCCTTCCTCGCCCCGCGACTCGGCGGCTGCGGCCCCCTCGGGGCGCCGCTCGAGGAAGTGGACCATCTCGGCCCGGATTTCGAGCCGGCTTCGCTTCCCGCCCTGCGGGCCGACCCACTCCCGCTGCTGCAGCCGCCCCTCGACCAGCACGGCGCTGCCACGCTTCAGATACTCGCCGCAGACCTCCGCCAGACGCAGGTACGTCATCACCTCGACGTAGCCTGTCTGCTCCGCCGGCTTGCCGTCGCGCCCGCGATAGCGCCGATGAAACGCGATCGGGAAACCCGTCACCGCCGTGCCATCCTGCGCGTAGCGGCGGTCCGGATCGCGCGTCAGCCGGCCGCTGACCAGCACGCGGTTGACCTCCGGCAGCTTCAGCTCGGTCACGATTCCTCGGCAGCGGCTTCCTCGGCGGCGGCGAGCGTCTCCGCATCGACCTTGGGCGTCGTAAGCTCGGGCGGAACGTGCATCACCGTCAGCACGCGGATGACCGACTCGTTGAGCCGCAGCCGGCGCTCCAGCTCCTTCACCAGGGCGCCGGGCGCCTGGTACATCATCAGCGTGTAGATGCCGTCGCGCTTGCGGTTGATCTCGTACGCCAGGCGTCGCTTGCCCCAGCGTTGGGTGTCGAGCACCTCGCCTCCCAGATCCTTGATCCACTGGGCGACGCGCTCGACCTCGCTGTTGATCCGCGCCTCGTCGAGGCTCGGTTCGAGGATGAACGTCGTCTCGTATTTGGTCACGATGGCTTCTCCTCCTCCACTCCGATGGTTCGGTTGAATCGATTCATGGCCGCGAGGATCCCCTCGTCGACCCAACATTCCACCGCTTCGGCGGCCCGTCGCACCGCCGCTTCGAACGTCTCCCGCTCCGCGTCGTCCGCGAATCCCTCGAGCACGTGCTCGCGCAGCTCCGCAGCCCCCGCGGCGGCGCCGACCCCCACCCGCAACCGCGGGTACCCGGGACCGGGCAGCGCCTGCTCGATGCTCTCGAGACCGCGGTGGCCGCCGCTCGATCCCTCCGCCCTCAGCCGCAGCGTCCCGACCGGCAGGTAGACGTCGTCGACCACCACCAGCAGCTCCTCGGGCTCGAGCCCGTGAAGCGCCCGCCACGCCTCCAGTGCCTCGCCGCTCCCGTTCATGAACGTGACCGGCATCACCAGCGCCACGTCCACCTCGCCGCGCCGCGCGATCCACGCCCGGTACGTGGGCGCCCCGGCATCCGGGACCGCGCGCCAGCGTCCGCACAGCGTCTCGACCACGCGGAACCCGGCGTTGTGACGGGTGTCGGCGTAGCGCGGCCCCGGATTGCCGAGACCGAACACCGCCCGCACGGGCTACTTCTTCCCCTTGTCTTTCTCCTTCTCGGCGGCCTTCTCGCCGCCCTTCTCGCCGCCCTTCGCCTCGGCCTCGCCGTCCTCGGGCTTCTTGCCCTTGGCGATGACCTCGGGCTCCGCGCCCTCGACCGTCGCCGCGGCCGCGACCTCCTCGACCGGCTTCTCCTCCATCACCGTCGGCGGCACCACGGTGGCCAGGGTGGTGTCGGGGTCGGTGAGCACGGTCACACCCTCCGGCACGGTGATGTCCCGCACGTGGATCGAGTCGCCGATATTGAGCGCGTCGACGTTCACGTCGATCGAGGGCGGGATCGCCGTCGGCAGCGTGCGCACCTCGACCTCGCGCTGGATCTGCTCGAGAATGCCGCCGCCGTCCTTGACGCCGATCGGCAGCCCGACCAGGTGAACGTTGACCTTCACCTCGATGGTCTCGGTCAGCGAGATGTGCTGGAAGTCGAGATGCAGGATCGCGCGCGAGATCGGGTCGTACTGCACGTCGCGGATGATGGCGGTGTACTCGCCGCCGCCCACCGCCAGGTTGACGATCGGGTTGCCGCCCTTGTGTCCGCGCAGTGCGAGATCGAAGTCACGGGCGACGAGGCTCACCGGGATCGGCGTCTCGCCGTGGCCGTAGAGCACCGCGGGGATGCTGCCGGCCGCCCGCGACTTGCGGGCTCCGCCCTTGCCGAGGCGCTCGCGGCGCTGGCCGCTCAGTGGGATGACTGCCATGGCTGTTCCTCCTCGAAACCGGGCCGGGCCCGGGTGGGTCTCAAACGAACAACGAGCTCAGCGAGCGCTCCTCGTGGATGCGCTGCACGGCCTCGCCGAGCAGGCCCGCCACCGAGAGCTCGCGGAAGTTCTTGGGCAGGCTCATGTGGGAATGATCCAGCGTGTCGGTGATGACCAGCTCCCGGATCGAGCTCTTCGCGATGCGCTCGAACGCGTCCGGAGTCAGCACGCCGTGGGTGACGCCGGCGTAGATCTCCTTCGCGCCCTGCGCCTGGATGGTGTCGGCCGCCTGGCACATGGTCCGCGCCGTGGTGAGAACGTCGTCGAACAGGATCACGTTCTTGCCCTCGACGTCGCCGATGATGTTCATGATCTCGACCGCATCCGGTCGCGGCCGGCGCTTGTCGACCAGCGCCAGCTCGGCCCCCAGCCGCTTGGCGTAGGCGCGCGCCATCTTGACGCTGCCGATGTCCGGCGCCACCACCATGAGATCGGGGACCTGCTTCTTCGCGAAGTAGTCGATCAGCACCGGTGCGGCGTAGAGGTGATCGAACGGGATGTCGAAGAAGCCCTGGATCTGTGCGCTGTGGAGATCCATCGTCAGCGCCCGGTCGGCGCCAGCGATCGTGATCAGGTTGGCGACGAGCTTGGCCGAGATCGGCGCCCGCGGCTGGTCCTTGCGGTCCTGGCGGGCGTAGCCGAAGTACGGCAGCACCGCGGTGACCCGGCGGGCGGAGGCGCGCTTCGCCGCGTCGAGCATGACCAGCAGCTCCATCAGATTGTCGGCGGGCGCGCCGGTCGCCTGGATAATGAACACGTCGCTGCCGCGAATGTTCTCGTTGAAACGGACCGAGACCTCGCCGTCCTCGAAGCGCGACACGTCGACGTCGCCGAGCGGCACTTTGAGCTTGTCGCAGATCGCCTGCGCCAGCCGCCGGCTGGCGTTCCCGCTGAAGATTCGACACGGGTCCAAGCCCGAACCTCCTGATCGTCGCGTGGCCCGCGGCAGTGGCGAGCGACCGTGAACCCGGTGCGGGTGGATGGACATCACCCCCGCCGCGCTGGATGCGGACGCTATCGGATGGAGCTCGCCGACCCGGAGTTCACCCCGGGGCCCAAAATGGCTGGGGCGGGAGGATTCGAACCTCCGGATGCGAGATCCAAAGTCTCGTGCCTTACCGCTTGGCCACGCCCCACCAACAGAACGGGATTTCCGTCACGGTCCGTCCCCGCGATGGCGGGTCCGGGGTGATGGCCTATGGCCTTCGAGGACTGCTGAGAAGAAAAGCCGGGGAAATGTACTGGGGGTGCGGTCCGAAAGTCAATCGACCGCGACGCGTCGACCCGGACTAATAGAGGGAGTCGTTGTTCCCGTCGTGGGACCCGGCGTGGGCGCCCGTGCCGGCCAACTCCCGCTGGTACTCGGCCATGACCTTCTCGGTCAAGTACTTGCGGGTGATGTCGTTGATCGGATGCGCCAGGTCCTGGTGCTGGCCGTCCGGTCGCTTGCGGCTCGGCATGGCCACGAACAGCCCGGAGTTGCCGCGGATGATCTTGAGCCCGCGCACCACGAAGGAGTCATTCAACGTGATGCTGACGAAAGCCTTGAGCTTCTCGTCGTTGCGCAGCGAGACACGCACCTCTGTGATCTCGATCATCTGGGAATCACCTCGGGAGCCGTCCTCGGGGGGAGCGTTGGCTCGGTTCGGTTCCGACGGGCGTGGATGGGACACATCACTGCGTCACGCCTCCCTGCTGCCATCACCGCTACGTCGAAACCCGAACTCCTCCCAGGACCGAGCGCACGACAAACAGCCGCTCGTTTCCACGAAAGCGGGTGACGACGGAATCTACGGCTGAACCTGGCTCGAGGATGCCGAACACCGCCGACCCACTACCCGTCAGGCGAGGCTGCGCGGCCCCAGCGGCACGCAAACGCGTGCGCAGAGACTCGAAATCCGAACGCCTGCGGCCGAGCACGGATTCGAAGGTGTTCCCCAGGCGGAGGACCCGGTCGGTCGTTACTCCCTCGCGCCCAAGGCTTTGGCCGGATCTTAGTTTGGCCGTCCAACCTGTCAAGCCATATTTCCCCCGGTCGATCCGGGCGAACGCGGACGCGGTTGAAACGCGCCAGGTGGGCACCGCGATCAGCGCCCGGAAAGGCCGCGCGAGCCGCAAACGATGGAGACGCTCGCCACGCCCCAGGCCCAGCGCCGTCCCTCCGGTGACGGCGAAGGGCACGTCGGAGCCGAGTGCCGCGGCCAGCTCGATGCGCTCGGGGCGCCCGAGTCGGATTCCGTAGAGCCGCGCCAGACCCACCAGCGCCGCGGCGGCGTCCGCGCTGCCCCCGCCGAGACCCGCGCCCGCCGGAATGCGCTTGATCAGCGTGAGATGCGCGCCACCGCGAATGCCGGCGCGCTCCGCCAGCAGTCGGACCGCGCGCATTGCCAGGTTGTCGGCGCCTCCAGGCACCCCGGCCTGGGGCGCGCGCCGAGCTCCCCCGCCCGACACCGAGACGTCCTCACCGCGGACCGACAGGGTGAAGCCGCGCGGACGGCGCGCGAGCCGGAGCGTGTCGGACAGCGAGACCGATTGGAAGACGGTGACCAGGTCGTGAAAGCCGTCCGCGCGGCGCGGCCCGACGGCGAGGCCGAGATTGAGCTTGGCCCGGGCCTCGACGACCACCTGGCCCGGCATCAGTGGAAGTAGAGGATGAGGATCACGGAGACCAGGTAGAGCAGCACGCAGACGCCGAGCGGGCGGTCGGTCAGCAGGATCACCGACGGATCCTCCGCCTGCTCGCTCGCCCGCAGCAGGTAGAGGTAGCGGAAGATGCCGTAGGACACGAACGGCACGGTGAAGAGCAGCGCCTCGGTGCCGAACTTGGCCACAGTCGCCGGCCAGATCGTGTACAGCGCGTAGCTCATCACGCTCGCGGCCGCGGAGACCATCAGCAGACCGTCGAGCAGCTCGGGCGTGTATTGGTCGAGCACGGCGCGCTGCCGGTGGGCGCCCTGTCCGGCGTTGGCCAGCTCGCGCCGGCGCTTGGCGAGCGCCAGGAACAGCGCGCCGAAGAAAGTACAGACCAGGAGCCAGGGCGACAGCTCGGTCTCGGGCGCCATCGGCCGCAGCAGCTCGACCCCCGCGATGGCGCGGAGCACGAAGCCGAGCGCGATGACGAAGACGTCGACCAGCACCTGCTCCTTGAGCCCGAAGGTGTAGGCCAGGTTGAGCAGCAGGTAGATGCCGGCGGTGATCGAGAACTCGCGGCCGAGCCAGATCGCGATCGCCACCACCACGGCGAGGATCGGCAGCACGGCGGCCCGCGCGACCCCGACCGGCAGCCGGCCCGAGGCGATCGGCCGCAGCCGCTTGCGCGGATGGAGCCGGTCGGCCTCGACGTCCTGGAGATCGTTGAGCAGGTAGACGGTGCCCGAGAGCAGCGAGAACGCGAGAAAACCGGCGAACGCGCGCAGCACCATCTCCGGCTCGCCCAGCGAGCGCGAGAACATCACGCCGGCGAACAGCAGCAGATTCTTGGTCCACTGCTTCGGGCGCAGCGCCTCGAGCAGGGCGACGATCATGCGCGCCGGGATCCCCGTCCTTGCCGGGGCGGGGCCTTGCGCACGCGCCGCGTCCCGCGGCGCGACCCGGTGGCGCCGGCGCCGTACATCGCGCGCTCGACCAGCTCGCAGAGCGTGTGGCCCATCGCGATGTGTCCCTCCTGGATGCGCGGCGTCACGTCGCTCGGCGTGATCAGAGCGTGATCGCAAAGTGCGGCGAAGCGGGCCCCCTTGGGGCCGGTCATGCCGATGACGATCATGCCCAGCGCGTGGGCGCGGGCGACGGCGCGCAGCACATTGGCCGAGCCGCCGCTGGTGGTGATCGCCACCAGCACGTCGCCCGGCGTGCCCAGGCCCTCGAGCTGGCGCGCGAACACCTCGTCGAAGCCGAAGTCGTTGCCGATCGCGGTCAGCGACGAGGTGTTGGTGGTCAGCGCGACCGCGGCGATCCCGGGACGATCGGCGAAGTACCGCCCCGCCAACTCGGCCGCGAGGTGCTGGGCGTCGGCCGCGCTGCCGCCGTTGCCGCAGAAGAACACCGTGCCGCCGCTCTCGAGGCTCGCGATCATCGCCTCGGCCGCGGCCGCGACCGGCCGCGCGCACGATCGCTCGAGCCGCACGAGCGCGGCGCCCGCCGAGCGCAGGGCGAGGCGCGCCTGCTGCTCGAGCGGCCCGGAATCACCCGACCCGCGCGTCGCGCGCGCGCGCCCGGCCGCGCCGCGCGCGGCCGTGGATGGACGCCTGCCCCGTTTCACGAGTCCTCCTCGGCCCTCGGCGCCGGCGGCCGCTCGGGGGCGATCTGCGCCAGATGGCGGTCGACCGCGTCGCGCCAGGGCGGCATGCGATGACCGGTGACGTGTTCGTAGAGCTGGTTGCTCAGCACCGAGTACGCCGGCCGCGGCGCCGGACGGCGCAGCGACTCGGTGGTGGTGCGGGTCACCGGCACCCGGGCGCCGCCGCGTCCGACGCCGCGGGCCACGACATGCTCGGCGAGGTCGAACCAGGTGCAGTCCCCGGTGTTGGTGCAGTGATAGGTGCCGTACTGGCGGGTCTCGCTGAGGCGCACGAGCGCCGCCGCCAGGTCCGCCGTCGAGGTCGGCGAGCCGCGCTGATCGTCGACCACGCTGAGCGGATCGCCCACCCACGCCTTGTGCAGGATGGTGTCGACGAAGTTGTTCCCGCCGGGGCCGTAGAGCCAGGCCGTGCGCACGATCATGTGGAGCGGATGCACCTCGCGCAGGGCGCGCTCCCCGGCCAGCTTCGACGCGCCGTAGACCGAGCGCGGCGCCGGCGTGTCGTACTCGCGGTACGGCGTGCCCGCCGTGCCGTCGAAGACGTAGTCGGTCGACACCGCGAGCAGCGGGGCGCCCGCCCCCCGCGCCGCCAGCGCGGCGTTGCGGGCGCCCAGCGCGTTGACCAGATAGGCGTGGTCGGGGTGGGCCTCGCAGTCGTCGACCTTGGTGAAGGCCGCCAGATGGAAGACCCAGTCGGGACCGAACTCCGCGATCGGACGGGTCAGCGCATCGAGCCGCGCGACGTCGGCTTCGGCCCGCGTCAGCCCGCGGGCCTGGTGCCCCGCGGCCCCGAGCGCGGCCATGACCGCGCGCCCGAGCATGCCGCCGGCGCCGGTGACGACGACCCTCATGCGATCTCCACCCGGCTCGAGTCGCCGACCATGAGCCGGTGCGCGCGAGGCCGCTGCCCGCTGGCGACGATCTCGACGTCCTTGCCGATCAGGCTGGACTCGATCCGCGCGGGCACGCGCAACACCCGGCTGCGCTCGAGCAGGATCGAGTACTCGATCTCGGCGTGGTCGATCACCACCCCGTCGCCGATCGCCGTGAACGGCCCGACGTACGCATCGGTGATGCGGGCGCCGGCGCCGATGACGATCGGGCCGCGCAGGCGCGAGCGCTCGACGACCGAGCCCTCGCCGATCTGCACCGGCCCCTCGATGCTGCTGGCGCCGTCGACCCGGCCGCGGTTCTCGGGCTTGAGGCCCTCGAGCACGATCCGGTTGGCCTCGAGCAGGTCCTCGACCTTGCCGGTGTCCTTCCACCAGCCGCGGATGACGTGCGAGCGCACCCGCCGCCCCGAGGTGATCAGGTGCTGGATCGCGTCGGTGATCTCGAGCTCGCCGCGGCCGCTCGGCCGGATGGCGTCGACCGCCTCGAAGATCGAGCGGTCGAACAGGTAGACGCCGACCAGCGCGAGGTCGCTCTTGGGCTGCTTCGGCTTCTCCTCGAGCCGCACCACCCGGTCGCCCTCCAGCTCGGCGACGCCGAAGTCCGACGGCGTGGCGACGTGGGCGAGCAGGATCTGGGCGTCGGGCTTCTCCGCCATGAACTCCTTGACGAAGGGCGAGATGCCGTCACGGATCAGGTTGTCGCCGAGATACATGACGAACGGCTCGCCGTCGATCCACGAGCGCGAGATCTTGACCGCGTGGGCCAGCCCGAGCGGCGCCTCCTGCTCGATGTAGCTCACGCGCAGCCCGAACGCGCTGCCGTCGCCCACCGCGGCGCGGATCTCCGCCTGGCTGTTGACCATCACCGTGACCTGCTGTCCGGTGCGGCGGTCGGGCTGCAGCATCTCGCGCGGGTCGCTGACGACGATGCCGACGTCCGTGATCCCCGCGTCGCGGATCGCCTCGAGACCGTAGAACAGCACCGGCTTGTTGGCGACCGGGACGAGCTGCTTGGCGCTGGTATGGGTGATCGGGCGCAGCCGGGTGCCGCGTCCGCCGGCCAGGACGAGGGCCTTCATGTCGCGTGGCTCACGCGGACCCGAGCGCCTCGGACAGCAGACGTCGCGCCTCGGCCAGCGCGTCCGCGAGCTTCGCCGCGTCCTTGGCGCCGGCCAGCGCCAGGTGCGGCTTGCCGCCCCCCGAGCCGCCGGTGACCTTGGCCACCGCCCGCACCAGCTCGTCGGCGCGCAGCTTCTTCTCCGCCACCAGGTCGTCGGTGACGGCGGCGACGAAGGTGAGCTTGTCGCCACTCTTCACGACCAGGACAGCGGCGCCACGCTTCAGCGCGCCGCGCAGGCGGTCGGCCGCGTCGCGCACCGCGTTGGCGTCGGCCTCGGCTGCGATCTCGGCCACCAGCCAGCGGCCCCCCGCCCCCACCGTCGCCGCCTCGGCGAGGCGCGCCATCTCCGCCTCGAGCCCGCCGCGCTGCGCCGCGGCCTGCGCTTTGCGCAGGCCGTCCAGGTCGTGGCGCAGCTTCTCGATCTGCTCGGGCACCGCCTCGGGCTTCACCTGGAACACCGCGGCGGCGCGGTCGAGCGTCTCGGCGCGCCCCTTGAGCCAGCGCAGCGCCTCGTGCCCGCACAACGCCTCGATCCGCCGCACGCCGCTGGCGATCGCCGCGTCCGCGACGATGATGAAAGCGCCGATCTCGCCGGTGCGCCCGACGTGGGTCCCGCCGCACAGCTCGAGGCTCGGCGGGATCGCCCCCTCCTCCACCCCCGGCACCGCCACCACGCGAACCTCGGCGCCGTACTTCTCGCCGAACAGGGCCATCGCGCCGAGCGCGCGGGCCTCGGCGATCGGCATCACGCGCCAGCCGACTTCCACGTCGCGCAGGATCCACTCCGCGACCAGCGTCTCGATCGTCGCCAGTTGCTCGCGCGCCGGGGCCTCGAAGTGGGTGTAGTCGAAGCGCAGCCGGTCCGGCGCCACCAGCGAGCCGGCCTGGCGCACGTGGGTGCCCAGGGTCTTCCGCAGCATGGCGTGGAGCAGGTGGGTGGCGGTGTGGTGCCGCATCGTCGGGCGGCGGTGCTCGGGATCGACCGCGGCGATCAGCCGGCCGGCCGCGCCCTCGGCGATCAGCGTGGCGTGGTTGCCGCCACGCATCGTCACCCGATGGACGATGCGGTCGTCCTCCTTGTAGACGTGGACCAGCTCGCCCACGGCGTTGCCGCCCTCGATCCGGCCGCGGTCCGCGACCTGGCCGCCGGATTCCGCGTAGCACGGCGTGCGATCCAGGGCCAGCTCCAGCTCGTCGTCGCCGGTGAGGCGGTGGCGGCGCAGCGTCAGGCCCTCGGCCCGCAGCCGGTCGTAGCCGATGAAGACGCTGTCCGGCCCCGACGTCACTTTGACGTCCACGGATCCAACCTCTGCCTTGGCTGAGACCCCAGGAACCTCGACCCACGCGTCGCGGGCGATGGGCTCGGTATGCCCGAACCGGCTCGCGGCGCGCGCCCGGGTGCGCTGGCCCTCCATCTCGCGCTCGAAGCCCTCGCGATCGACGGTGGCGCCGCGCTCCGCAGCGATCTCCTCGGTGAGCTCGACCGGGAAGCCGTAGGTGTCGTGGAGCAGGAAGGCGTCGGCGCCCGGAATCGACCTGGCGCCGCCGGCGAGCAGCTCCTCGAGCCGCGTCAGCCCGGCCTCGAAGGTCGCCGCGAAGCCTTCTTCCTCGCGCGAGAGCACGCGGAGGATCTCGCGCCGCTGGGCGCGCAGCTCGCGATAGTGATCGCCGTAGTGCTCGATCACCAGCTCGGCGCAGTCGGGGAGGAATCCCTGCTCGAGCCCGAGGCCACGGCGCGAGCGCCCGCGGGTCACCGCCCGCCGCAGCAGCCGCCGCAGGACGTAGCCCGCCCCCTCGTTGCCGGGCAGCGCGCCCTCGGCGATCGCGAAGGTGAGCGCCCGCGAGTGGTCGGCGATGATGCGGGCGTCACGCACCGCCGCGCGCGCGTCGCCGGCGCGGTTCGCGCGGTCGAGGACCATCGCCACCAGCGGCGCCAGCAGGTCGGCCTCGAAGATCGAACGCTTGTCCTGCATCAGCATCGCCAGCCGGTCGAGGCCCATGCCGGTGTCGATCCCCGGCCGCGGCAACGCCGCGAGCGTGCCGTCGAGCGCGGCGTCGAACTGCGGGAAGACCAGGTTCCAGAACTCCATGTAGCGGTCGCCCGGATCGCCCGGCCGCTCGCCCCAGAAGGCGCCCTCCGGCAGGTCGTCGGGGCGCCGCTCGCCGAGATCGAAGTAGATCTCGCTGCATGGGCCGCACGCACCCCGGCCGCCGGCCGGCCCCCAGAAGTTGTCGGCGCGGCCGAGGGTCACGATGTGGTTGGCCGGCAGACCGACCTTGCGCCACAGCGCCGCGGCCTCGTCGTCGCGCGGCAGCTTGCCTTCGCCGGCGAACACCGAGGCGAAGAGCCGCTCGCGCGGAAGCTGGAGGACCTGGGTCACGAACTCCCAGGCCCAGACGATCGCCTCCTCCTTGAAGTACGCCCCCTTCTCGCGGGGGCCGAAGGAGAAGTTGCCGAGCATCTCGAAGAAGGTGCCGTGGCGCGGCGTGTTGCCGACGTTCTCGAGGTCGGTGAGCCGCACGCACTTCTGGACCGACACGGCGCGCGTGTAGGGCACGTCGCCCGAGGTCTCGTAGTAGGGCTTGAACTGCACCATCCCCGCCGTGGTGAAGAGCAGCGTGGGGTCGTTGGGCACCAGCGGCGCCGAGGGCACCTCGACGTGCTCGCGAGCCTTGAAGAAGTCGAGGAAGGCGCGCCGCAACTGGGCGGCGGTGCGGAGTGTCGTGGAGGCCGGGGACGTCATCGGGCGGGGAAGATAGCAGGGGGCGGACGGGCGCAGGAAACCGCGACTTGGCGTCGCGTTGCGGCGTCGAAGATCGCGAGAAGGGCACATCCAGCACCACAACTGTCCCCGGGGACAGCTGAGGGCCGCACGAGTCTCCGGTCGCAGCTCATTAGTCGAGGTCGCGCGCCGGCTTCAGCGCGCGCTCGATCGTGTCCGAGTCGTAGCCGCGGCGGGCGAGCAGCGCGTAGAGCCTCTGCCGACGCACGCGCGGCTCCAGGGATGCGTAGCGGCGATCCGCCTGGGCGATCGCGCGCCTGGCCCCGGCCACCTCGTCGGCCCCGCCCTGCTCGCGCTCGAGCGCCGCGCGGGCGGTTGCGACATCCTCGGCCGCGATGCCGCGCCGGCGCAGGTCGGCCTCCAGCCGGCGCCAGCCCGCCATGCGGCGGCCCCAGCGGCCCGCGAGCCAGGCACGGGCATATTCCGCGTCATCGATCAGGCCCACCTGAGCGAGCCGGTCTAGCACCGTGCCTACGGTCGCGTCGGCGTAGCCCTTCTCGCGCAGGCGGCGCCGAAGGTCGGCCCGCGTACGGCGGGTGCGCTCGAGCAGCGCGAGCGCGGCCTCGCGCGCCGACTCGAGATCGTTCGCCCGATCCTCGCCGAGGACCGTGCGTCGCGACCGTCTCATCGTTCGCGCTCCCGCGTCAGGCGTTCTCGAACAGCCCTGCGACGGCGCCGGCCGGGTCGCGGATGACGCAGAAGCGACCGTGTTCGCCGGCCTGGCGCGGTCCGTTGATGACCTCGCCGCCCCCAGCCCGGCAGCGATCCATCGCGCGCTCGAGGTTCTCGACCGTGATGTAGATCAGCCACTGAGCGGGCAGGCTCGCGTTGCCGCCGCGCGCGTGGCAGACACCGGCCACCGGACCGGCGCCGCCGTTCATCACGAAGTCGGCGTACTCGCCCATCGAATGCTCGGTCGAGGTCCACCCCGTGACGTCGCGATAGAAATCGCGGATGCGCGGCGCGTCGGTGACGGTGAGATCGATCCATCCCACCGTGCCAATGGCGGGCTTCTGTGCGGTTTCGCTCATGATGGTCTCCTCATTCGGCGGGCGCGTAGGACTCCAGGTAGCCGCAACGCGGGCAGCGCCACGAGATCAGGCGGTGCCGTTCGCGTCCGGCGGTCTTGGTGCCGAAAAAGAAGGACGTCTCGGGCGCGCCCTCGACCCAATCCGTCGCCTTGCCGTACTCCTCCATGGAACGATCGAACAGGAATCCCTGCTCCATCGCCGACGAGCATTTCGGACAGTTGGGGGCCTGCAATCACGCGCCTCGCGATCTCAGCCCCGGCGATCGCCGGCCACCATGGCCGGTTGCGGACGAGCGGGCGCGCCGGAGCCCGGGCGCGGCGGAGCGTGCTCGCCCGGCTTGGGCGCGGACGCCGGCGCCACCCCGTCCACGGACGGCGCCGCCGCCGCCTGCGGCACGCGGAGCCCGAGCAACGGCAGCAGCTTGGCTTCGAGCTGGGCACGAATGTCGGCGTGCTCCTTGAGGAAGAGGCGCGCGTTCTCGCGGCCCTGGCCGATGCGCTCCTCGCCGAACGAGAACCAGGTGCCGGCCTTCTGCACCACGCCCTTGTCGACCGCGAAGTCGATCAGCTCGCCCTCGCGCGAGATACCCTCGTTGTAGAGAATGTCGAACTCCGACTCGCGGAACGGGGCGGCGACCTTGTTCTTCACCACCTTGACCTTGGTGCGGTTGCCGATCGCGACCTCGCCCTCCTTGAGCGTGGCGATGCGGCGGATGTCGAGTCGAACCGAGGCGTAGAACTTGAGCGCGCGGCCGCCCGCGGTGGTTTCCGGCGATCCGAACATGACGCCGATCTGCATGCGGATCTGATTGATGAAGATCACGCAGGTCTTGCTCTTGCTGATCGAGCCGGTCAGCTTGCGCAGCGCCTGCGACATCAGGCGTGCCTGGAGCCCGACGTGCGAGTCGCCCATCTCGCCCTCGATCTCGGCGCGCGGCACCAGCGCGGCGACCGAGTCGATCACGACGATGTCCACGGCGCCGGAGCGCACCAGGTGGTCGGTGATCTCGAGCGCCTCCTCCCCGGTGTCGGGCTGCGCGACGTGGAGGTTGGCGATGTCGACCCCGAGCTTCTGCGCGTAGGCCGCGTCGAGCGCGTGCTCGGCGTCGATGAAGACCGCGTTGCCGCCGAGCTTCTGCGCGTTGGCGATGATCGTGAGCGATAGCGTGGTCTTGCCCGACGACTCGGGGCCGTAGATCTCGACGATGCGGCCGCGCGGCAGGCCGCCGACGCCGAGCGCCATGTCGAGCGCGATCGAGCCCGAGGGGATGACATCGACCGCGACCCGTGCGCTCTCCTCGCCCAGCTTCATGATGGCGCCCTTGCCGAACTGCTTCTCGATCTGCTGCAGGGCGAGCTCCAGCGCCTTGCCCTTCTCCTTGGCGGACGGGGTGTTCCCGATCATCTGCGTCTCCTTCGCAGGGGCTGGGTCACGGGGCGATCAGCGGGGCGAGCCGAATACTACATGAAGCTCGCAATCGCTCCGGTACCGCTCTCCCCCGATCGCACGAGCCATCGAGGGCGTGGGCCTTCGCGGCAGCCTACACATTTGTGCAGGGCGCCGCTAGCCCCGATTTCAGCCAGGTCCCGGGGCCTGGAGCCCGCAGATTCGATGCTAGACTCCCGCGACATTTTTTGCCGGTCCGCCCCCGCTACCGGCCGTCGAGGACCCCATGATCGGCAGGACGATCGGCCACTACCGTCTCGAGTCCGAGCTCGGTGAAGGCGCGATGGGTCGAGTGTGGCGCGCCCAGCACACCCTCATCCCGGAACGCATCGTCGCCTTCAAGCTGCTCTCCGACCACCTCTGGGGCGGCCGAGGCCCGCGAGAGCCTGATGCGCGAGGCCCGGGCCGTGGCCACGCTCGACCATCCGTCGATCGCCACGCTGTACGACCTTGATGAGGTCGACGGCAGCCTTTGTCTTGCATTCAAGTACATCGACGGAGAGACGGTCGCACGCCGGACCGCGGGCGGGCCGCTGCCGCTCGCCGAGGCGGTGGCGATCGCCGCCGACGTCGCCAACGCGCTGGCGCACGCTCATGCGCGGGGTGTGATCCACCGTGACGTCTCGGCCGGCAACGTCATGGTGGATCGCGACGGGCGCGGCGTGCTGGTGGACTTCGGCCTGGCGCGCATCGCCGCGCAGCTGACGCTTACCCACACCGGCACGGTTCGGGGCACGCTGCCCTACCTCGCGCCCGAAGTCGTGCTCGGCAAGCGCGGAGACGCGCGATCCGATCTCTACGCGCTCGGCGCCGTGCTCTATCGCATGATCACCGGCCGCGTGCCGTTCGAGGGTGAGCACTCCGACGACGTCCGCTACCAGATCCTCAACCGCCCCCTGGCGGCACCCTCGTCCCTGCGGCCCGGCCTGCCGCACGAAGTCGACGACGTGGTGCTGCGCGGGCTCGAGAAGGATCCCCACGACCGCTATCACGATGCCGAAGCGTTCGCGGTGGCGCTGCGGCGGTTGCAGGGCCTCCCGGCGGTGCAGATGGGAACCCCGGTTGCGGAGTCAAGAGTGGCGGGGTGGCTCCACGGGCTCAACAGGAGCCTGCGGCGCCGTTCGGTCCGCGCCACCGTTGCCGTCTTCGCGGTGCTGGCATTGACGGCCGTGTCCGTTGCCGTGGCCTGGAGGCGGGGTTGGCGGCCGCCGTTCATGACACCCCGCATCCCCGTGGTGGTGGTGCTGCCAGCACGCAACGCCAGCGAGGACGCCGAGGAAACCGCCTATCTCGCCGAGGGCCTCGGCGAGGAGCTGGTGTCGCGGCTGCAGGGCGTCGAGGGACTGCGCCTGATCCCCTGGATCACGTCGCAGCGATTCCGTGATCCCTCCAAGCCCCTTCCTGCCGTCGCGCGGGAGACGCGGGCCAGCGCGCTCGTGATCTGCAGCTATCGCAGCGACGGGGATCGCCTGCGGGTGACCGCATCGCTGGTCGACGGTTCCGGAATCCAGCGCTGGTCACAAGTCTACGAGGAGGACGTGGAGAACCTCTTCGCCGTGCAACGGGAGATCGTCCTCGGCGTGGCGTCGCACTTCCGATTGAATCTGTCGGCTCACGAGCGCGAGCAGCTCTCGGCCGCTCCCGCCACGAGCGCCGAGGCCTACGAGTTCTTCCTGCGCGGTGCGAGCTTCTTTCGCGGCGAGGATCCCCAAGGACAAGCGTTCGCCCAGCCCTACTTCGAGAAGGCCCTCGAGCTGGATCCCGGCCTCGAGGAAGCATGGGTGGGTCTGGGCGCGCTCTACGTCGATCGCTACTTCCTGGGAAACGCCGGGCAAGCGGAGCTCGCGAAATCCGAGCAGTGTTTTCGGAAAGCGCTCGCCATCAACCCCACGGCGATCGCAGCCGAGCGGGGACTCGTGAGCGTGTACTACGAGCGCGGCCAGAGCGAGCAGGGGCTCCGGCTGGCCGCGAGTCGGAGACACGAGGACGAGGAAGGGATGCTGTTGCGAGCTTGGAGCTATGTCCTGTGCGGCCTGCCGGAGAAGGCGGTTCCAATTCTCGACGGCGTCCTCGAGCGGGATCCGGCCAACCAGAGCGCCGCCTGGTATCGCGTGGTCGCGGACGCCTGGGCCGGAGAGACCGACAAGACGATCGCGGATTGCCGATCCTACCTGCAGGTCTTCGGCGAGGACCCGGAAGTCTATTCCTGGCTCGGCGAGAGCTGGCAGTGTCAGGGGGACCACGCTCGCGCGGTGGCGGCCTTCGATCGCGCCCTGGAGCTCTTCGGCGACGAATCCACGAGCTACGTCGTCGCTTTGGCGGCGGCCGCCTACCGCGATGCAGGAAAACCCGCAAGGGCTCGACAGCTCCTCGACCGTGAGGTCGACCTGACCCGGAGGCGACTCGAATCCTATCCTGATAATCAGCGATGGCGGGCCTACCTCGTCGGGCTCCTGTGCGGGCTCGGTCGGATCGCGGAGGCAAGGCGTGAGATCGACACCTTCCTTGCCGTGGCCTCGTCGACGAACGAGCCCTCAGCAGGAGCAGCGCTGCTCATCGCCGCACTCGCCGGAGTGGGCGACCACGATCGGGCCCAAGCGGTTTGCCGGCTGGTCGAGAGCCGTGATTCATTGGATGCTCTCCAGATCATCCATCTCTGCTTCATCGACTCGTTTGCACTCAATCCGGACTGGCGCACGCAACCATATCTCTTGTCTTTGATGGACTCCATCCGCAAGCGCCATGACGAGCTGGCCGCCCGCTATTGAGGCTCGGCCGCGACGCGCGGCCGAGACACTCCGATGATCGGCACCACCATCGGGCACTACCGCATCCTCGCGAAACTGGGTGAGGGCGGCATGGGCACGGTCTGGAAGGCGCAGCACACGCTGCTCTCCCGCCACGTCGTCGCCCTCAAGCTCCTGCCCGAGCATCTCTGGGATTCGGAGGACGCCTGCCAGCGCTTCCTGCGCGGGGCCCAGGCGGTCGCGGGACTCGACCACCCGAACATCGCGACGCTCTACGACGCCGACCACGGCGACGGCAGTCTCTTCGTCGCCTTCAAGCTGATCGATGGCGAGACCGTGTCCCGCAGAACCGCGGGTGGCCCGCTGCCACCGGCGGAGGCCGTCGGGATCGCCGCCGATGTTGGTGCGGCGCTCGCCCACGCCCACGGACGCGGGGTGCTCCATCGCGACGTCTCGCCCGGCAACGTGATGATCGACGGAGAGGGACGCGGCATCCTGCTGGACATCGGCCTCGCCCGCGCCTCGGCGGATGCGAGCATGACGCTCACCGGAACGACCATGGGCACTCTCACCTGCATCGCGCCGGAGGTGCTCGGTGGAGGACTCGCGGATGCGCGCACGGATGTCTACGCGCTGGGCGTCGTCCTCTACCGCATGGCCACCGGTCGGATGCCCTTCGAGGGCGAGCACCGGGAGGAAGTGCGCTACATGATCTTGAACCGAGAGCCGGCGACTCCTTCATCGGTGAGCCAGAACGTTCGACAAAGTGGGATTTGGCGATCCCCTGTGACCTGCTCTATCGCTCGCCCAAGTCGGCAGCAGGGGGCGCGCGCTCGAGGTGTTACGAGCGAAGGAGCGGTACGCCATTGTCCAACATGCTCCCTTCATCGCAGCGCCTGCCTCCACCGAGGGCCCGGTGCGGAAATCCTGCAGGGTCTGCCCGAATACGAGGCCTTCTGGCCGAAGTCGCGCGCCGGTGTGACGAGATGGGTGCCCGTTATTAGCTGGATGGCTGCGTAACTGATCGCCCTACGATGGCAGGCGGGCCGACGGCATTCCGACCATCCGCGTCCAGTCCCGATCCCTGCGCACTACTATTACAAGCCCTTGCAATGCATTAGCGCCGATGCCCCGTCGGCCCCCAGGTTGTACTCGGCTCCGAAAGGACGTTGGGCGTATCATGCGTGCGGTCCCCCGTCCGGCATGCATTGAAGCTTCCGGAGGGATCATATGCGCCGTGTCTTGACCGCGCTCTCGCTCGCGGTCCTCGCCGCCTTGACGCCACGATCGAGCTACGGCTGAGGCGACAAGTTTCTGGTCCCCGGTCGGGGACCCAGCCTCGCCAGCGTCCACCGCCCGCCCAAGCCGCTCGCGATCCTGATCTACGGCAACGCCTCATCGGCCGCGATGGGCGTGGTCTCGAGCTCCGAGTTCGGCAGCACGCTCGAGACCGTGGGACATCACGTCCACAAGTGCTCTGACGCAACTGCCTGCTCCAAGGCGGTGGCCGAGGGCCACTTTGACGTCGTGCTGGCCGATCCCAGCGATGCCGCCCAGTTGAAGGCGTCCGGCGCGAAGCCATCAGTCGTGCCGGTGCTGATGAAGCCGTCGAAAGAGGATCTCGCGAGGGCCAAGACGGAGTATGGCCAGGCATTCGATGCCTCAAGAGGCAGCCTGCGACTGCTCCCGGTGCTCAATACGGCGTCGAAGACCGGATCCTCGGCCAAGTCCGGCGCCGAAAAGACCAACCCGTAGGACCGCGATTCTCATGGGGAGCGTTTCATGCTGACCGCAGGAAGCCATCGCTGCCGGGTGGTTGCGTGCGCACTGGCCTGCACGGTGTTCGCACCCGGATTGGCCCGGGCCCAATGGGTGTCGCCCGCGGGCACGACCACGGTCTCACTCGGATATCAGTACACCAAGGTGTTCGACCACCTGTTCGCCGATGATCAACGCGTGTACATGGGGAACATCTACGGTCAGACCTTGCTCCTCGGCGCCAACTACGTCGTCTGGCGAGCGCTCTCGCTCAGCGCCGGCGCCGCCTATGTCACCTCCATGTACGTCGGCGACTTCGCGGAGCACCCGACCGTCGATGACGGTCAGTATCACGGCGACTTTCAGGATCTCACGCTCGACCTTCGGTACATGGTTCCGTGGCAAGGCATCGCCTTTACACCCTTCGTCGGTTCGACCATCCCGCTGGGCGACTACAACACGATGGGACACACCTCGGTGGGGATGGGACTCAGCGCGCTGACCACCGGAATCGCCATCGGGAGAAGCCTCGATCCCTTCTTGCCGAGCGCCTTCCTGGGCGCCTCCTACAACTACAGCTTCGTCGAGAACCACCGCGAGCACACACTCGATTCGCGGGGACTGGGTTTCAATGCCGGCTACCTCGTCGGCTCGAGCGCCACCGTCGGCGCGAGCTTGAACTACTCCGAGAAGGTGGACGGTATCGACTGGGCCAGCGGGTCGGGGTCGCATAGCGATCATGACTTCATGCTCAACCATGACGCCATGGCCAAGGTCAAGAGCATGATGGCGGGGGGATACGTCAGTTTCGGTATCACGCACCAGATGAGTCTCACGGTCTCCTACTCGGGAGTCCTCTACGGCGAGAACACTCACAATGCCCACTCGGTGACGATCACGCCCTCCTGGCGCTTCCAAGCGCCGTACTTCGGATCGAGCCACTCGTCGCCCTGGTAGCCGGCAGATCGACCATCCTCACACGCCGTCACTTCGAGCGTCCGACACCCTCGTCATGAGCCCATGATCGGGCACACGATTGGCCGTTACCAGGTGACGGCCAAGCTGGGCGAAGGCGGCATGGGGACGGTCTGGAAGGCCGAGGATCCCCTGCTCGGCCGCGTCGTCGCGCTCAAGCTGCTGCCCGATCGCCTCTGGAGCTCGGACGACGAGCGCCGGCGGTTCCTGCGCGGGGCGCGGGCGGCTTCGAGCCTCGAGCACCCCGCCATCGCCACGGTGTACGACGCCGGTGAAGACGGCGGCATCTCGTACATCGCCTTCCAGTACGTCGAGGGGGTCACGCTCGCCGAGCGTGCCACCGAGCCGTTGTCGGTCGCGCAGGCGCTGGCGATCGCGCGTGGGACGGCCGAGGGGCTCGCCCACGCCCACGCCCGCGGTGTGCTGCACCGCGATATCACCCTCCGCAACATCATGGTGACGCCGCAGGATCACCCCGTCATCGTCGATTTCGGCATCGCCCACACCGAGCATCACTCCCAACTGACCTCGACCGGCGTCACCTTGGGGACAACCCCCTACCTGGCGCCGGAGATCGTGCGCGGAGAGCCGTCCTCTCCGCGCACGGATCTCTACGCGCTCGGCGTGGTGCTGTACCGGGTCCTCACCGGCAGGCTGCCGTTCGACGCGCCGACGGCGGAGGCGACCCTGTACCAGATCCTGAACGAGGATCCGGCGGCACCGTCGCGGCTGCGGCCGGAGATGCCGCGCGCGGTCGATGACCTGATCCTGCGGCTGCTGGAGAAGGACCCCCGGGCACGCTACGCCGGCGCCGAAGAGCTGCTACAGGATCTGGCACGACTCGACAGCCTCTCGCCCACTGCGGCGCTGGACGGCAAGGGGCACGAACGCTGGTGGCGCGCGCTTCGGCGGATGGTGTATCGGCGAGGTCGCGGGCGCAGGCTCGCGGTGCTCTCGAGCCTGGTCCTGGTGGGCGCGACCGCGGCCGCTTGGAAGCTCGACCTGCTCCCGTGGACGGGACGCATCGACACGCTGGCGGTGCTTCCGATCCAGAACAAGAGCGCCGACCCGGAGGAGACGGCGTATCTCGCCGAGGGACTGGGCGAAGAGCTGGCGATCCGGCTCGCGCAGGTGAAAGCGTTGCGGGTGCTCCCCTGGCTCACCACGCAGCGTTACACGGATCCTGCCCGTCCCCTGGCGGAGATCGCCAAG
>Ga0137455_1000017_pt1 | contig 35332 bp, 33 predicted proteins | sample EasRivERMGT600_2_FD_102334 | JGI IMG/M metagenome (GOLD analysis project Ga0137455, IMG submission 102334) | Soil microbial communities from meander-bound floodplain in the East River, Colorado, USA - East River MetaG ERMGT600_2 | ecosystem: Environmental > Terrestrial > Soil > Floodplain ... | reverse complement strand
TCGGCCAGCCGGTGCCTGAATCGAATTTCGCATTGGACGCAAACAACGGCAAGCCGCAGCACACGCACGAATAGACGCCGGCTTTCTTGTTGTCGAGGAGCGTGCCGCAGAACGGACGCTCGGTCCCGTGCGCGCGCGCGACCGCGAATTGCTCCGGCGTCAGCTGCGCCTTCCACTCTGCATCGGTCTTCTCGATGCGCGGCAGATCCAACGGCCCCACCAGCTGGCCGTCGCGGTTGAATACTTTCAAAGAGACCTTGTTCACTTCTTCACCTGGACGACGGTAACGTCCGCCATCGGTTGCGTGCCGCTCAGGAATGCTGACGGCTGTTTGAGAATCTCCTGGCCGAAGAACTCGCGCACCACCGTGCGAGTGATCGTGGCGGCTCTCGCCGGATCGATCTTCCCATAAGCGCCGCGCTGCCGCAGCGGCGCGCCCCAGAAATTCATGTCGCTGAAGTCGATGTGCAGCGTGTCGTTCACATCGACGCGGTAGTACTTCGATGCCGCGCGCTTGTAGATGACGTCGCTCGCGCCGGTGCGGCCCGGGCGGGCGGAATACACCATTAGGAACGGCGCCGGCATCTTGGTGTCGATCATCGGCCCGTACTGCGGGATGCCGTCGAGGTTGAGCGCCGCCTTGCAGCGGCGATCCTCGACGCAGAACTGCGCGCCGGCGACGCCGCCCATCGAGTGGCCGGCCATGCCGAGGCGCGTGAGATCGAACTTCGCGGCAATGCGTCCGGGCGCGCCGTCTTTCGGAAGATGATCGAGCGCGTATTTCGCGTCGAGCGTCCAGCGCCTCACGACCTGGACACTGTGCTTGAGGGTGCCGAGGTAGCCGCGCATCAACCGCTCTTTGTCGGCGTCACTCGCCGCCTCGGTGATCTGCTTCATCGTGCTGTCTTCAGCACCCCATTCGTTGATCACGTCCGTGATGCCGGAACGCATCGTGCCCTTGTCATCGAGGATGGTCACGATCGTGCCGTCGGCGAGCTTCGCGCCGCTCGCTTCGTACGGATGAATCAGGTTGAGGACTGCCCAGCCATGCGACGCGAGGTCCTCGATCAGCGCGCTGTAGGCGCTCGGAAGGCCGGTGTAGCCGTGCTGAAACAGAATCACCGGGAAGCGCGCGGGTGTTGCCGCCGGAGCGGCATCGATCACCGCGTGCGTCTTGACCGCAGCCAAACCGTTCCAGGCATCGCCCACCTTCGCAAGCCGGCCAAAGGCGAGCGCTTCCTCCATGCCGTTGCGCATGTACGGCGCTGTTGCACCCGTTGCACCCGATGCACCTGTTGCACCCGCCCTCGGATACCACGCGATAATTTCTATGTCGCGCTTGCGGCCCGGCGCGAACGTCTCATCGCGCGAGGCATCCGTGACCACCCATCGCGTGGTGCCGATCGGCGACTTCCCCGTCGGCGCGGGCAATTCGAATTGCGGCGTCTGCGCTGCGACGACCTCGCTGAAGAGGCTCAACAGCAGGAGGACGATTCGAGTCATGAGGAGGAGTTTGCCGTGGGCCAACGAAAAGTTACTCGGCCCACGGCGGCGATGGCCGTTACTGGATGACGACGAAGCGCCAGAGGCGCTTCACTTCTTTCGCATCCACGTACTTCCCGATTTCCTTTTCGAACTGCGCCTGCGACTTCCACGGGCGATATTCCTCGAACTCGTGCGCCATGCGCTTGCCGGCGCCGGGGATCGTCATCACCTGTTCGGCGGTCGCGGTGTTGATGTTGAGCGGGATGAAGGTGTACTGCGCGAGCCGCGCCACTTCCTTGGCGTCGACGTACTTGCCAATCTCCTTCTCGAACTGCGCGTACGACTTCCACGGCCGGTACTCGGCGAACTCGCGCGCCATGCGCTTGCCGGCGCCGGGCACCAGCAGGATCTCCTCGCCCGTCGCAGTGTTCAGGTTGATGTGGACGAACGCGTGCTTGTAGATCTCGTTGGCCTGCTCCTGCGTCAGCTTCTGGCCGAGCAGGAACGTATTGAACGCGACGATGGTGTCGAACGGCCGCGCCGCAAGCATCGCTTTCGCGATCGCCGGCGTCATGCCCGGCAGCTTGGTGAGGTCCGCCTCGCTGATCGTGTTGGCGTCGACGACGCCCAGTGACTTGCCGACTTGCGCGACGGCGGGTGCCGCGAGCGAAAGAACCAGAGCAAAGGCCGCAAAGCGAATCATGTTGTCCTCCCAGCACCCAGCGCTGGATGCCTGAACGTATAGGCTAGTCCAATCAGCCCCAGTTGCGTCATTGCCCCGGGCGCCAACGCCGGCGGCGCTTTTGCGAGGATCGCCTTCTTGAACAGTGCGAAGCCGCTCAACGTCGGGTCCATTTCGAGCTGGAATTCGGTGGTTGCGCCGTAATGCAGGTAGATTCCGACAGCGCCGCTGGCGATCATCAGGACCATCAGCCCCTGGAAGAGCCGGATCGATCCGGCGGCCGGCCGCATCACGACGACAGGGCTCATGAGCATCGTCGCGATCGCGAGGGCAATCGGAATCCACTGATAGAAGTCTTCGTCGTGGCCGAGCAGCAGGAGCTCGGCGATGATGCCGGCCACTCCGAGCAGCAGGATGGCCAGCAGGATGCGGCGCGCGGCGTCGGTCATCAGCGTGATCGAATCGTGGTGGTAAGGACCGGATTCAGCGAGCGAAACGCTTCTTGACCGTCGATTTTCACCACGATCGTCGGACGTTTACAATTGGAGGGATCGTCCCGATCGAGAGTGACCTGAATCACATGCTCACCAGCGCCGGTGATCGAGGCCCAGTCGCCTCGCTGGACTTGCAGGAAGCCGGGCTGATACAGGACGCCATCGACGCTCAGCACGCCCTTCGCTTCGCGAACGCCCGCGCCCTGCGTCAGGCTGATCGCGATCGCGTGGCCCTGGGCGTTTCCTTTGATCTCCAACGACCGTAAATCAATGCTGGTCGCGCGACTCGGCTCGTTCGGCGTGCGCAACAGCGCGCGCCCAGACTTGTTGCCGGTCGCGACCCCGTCCTTCAACGCGAGCTTGCCATTGACGAACACATGCTTGATGCCTTCAGACGGCAGTGCGGGATCATCGTAGGTCGCGCGATCGATGATCGTGTTCGGATCGAACACCACGATGTCGGCCGCCATGCCGAGCGCGATCAATCCGCGATCGCTCATCCCGATCGTCGATGCCGGCAGCCACGTCGACTTCCGGATCGCCTGCTCCCACGACATGATCTTCTGCTCGCGCACGTAGCGGCCCAGCACTCGTGGAAACGATCCGTAGAAGCGCGGATGCATGCGCGTCTGGGTCGTGGCCCCGCAGTCGCACGCCATCGACGTCGACGGGTGCTGGAGAATCTTGATCAAATCCTCTTCGATACCGAAGTGAATGATCGCTCCGGGATCGTTACCTCGCTCGAGAATGCGCAGGATCGTCTCGCCGGCGCCCGCGTTCATCTCCTTCATGACCGCCGTCAGCTCCTGCTGCGTGCGCGGCAGATAGATGCTCTCCGGGCCTCCGAATCGCGCGGCGATCGCCTCCTCCGCTTCCTTGATGATTCGCTCGCGCAATGCCGGATCGGCGAAACGCTTCAGCATCTCCGGGCGGCCACCGTCCACCGCCCAGCCCGGGATGATCAGCGAGCCCACACCTGTCTGCCCGGCGAGGTATGGATACGCATCCGCCGCCGTGTAGTGTCCGCGCTTCGTCGTTTGGTCCAGTGACGCGAGCACTGCCGCGGCCGTGCCCTTTTCACGGCCGGTGACCTTCATATGCGTGACGACCGGGACGAGTCCGGACTTCTCGCCGATCACCAGCGTCTCGTCGATGCCGGCCTTCGAGCTGAAATTCGACTCGGGCGTTACGCGATCGTGATTCGTGAAATTCGTGCGCGCCGGTTTGGCGGCGTCGACGACCTTGATCACTTCCTCGGTGCGCGCGTAGTAGCCCGGCTTGTAATCGAGTCCCGCTGAGACGCCCCACGCGCCCTGCTCGAGGCCCGCGGCGATCATCCCGCGCATGCGCTCGATCTCTGCGAGCGTCGGACGTCGATCGGCGGCGCCGACGACGGTCTGCCAGACACTGTTGAAGCCGATGTAGCCGCCGGCGTTCACCGCGAGTCCGGCCTCGCCAAGGAGCTTCATCTGCTGCGTGAGGTCGATCGGTCCGCTGCCGTCCGCATTGAAAATCTCCGTCGTCACGCCCTGCGTCAGCATGTTGACGGCGGTCGGCAGCGCATCCGGCGACGCGTGACTATGGATGTTGATGAAGCCGGGCGCGACGAAGAGCCCGCGGCCTTCTATTTCTTCGATCGCCGTCCCGGCGACACTGCCAATCGCGACGATGAAGCCGTTCCGGATGGCGATGTCGGCCTCGAATCGAGGATTGCCGCTGCCATCGAGGATCGTTCCGTTGCGGATGATCGCGTCGTAACGCGCGATCTGCGCAGATCCTGCCATCGTCGCGGTGAATGCGATGGCAAGAACTGAAGCGAATCGAGATGTTAACGTGCCAGTCCCCACAAAGCGCTATATTACGTCCGCTCACCGCGGATGAGCTTTATCAGGAGAGAAGGTGTATGCGCAGACTTCTTACGCTCGTCGTCGTCGCCATCGTCGCCTCATCGTGTGCACAGACCGTCAACGTCGATCAGGAAAAGGCCGCGCTCATGACGGCCGATGCCGAATGGGCCAAGGTCGCCAAGGACATCGACAAGTTCGTGGCGTACTTCACGCCTGACGCGACCATGTCGATGGCCGGCATGCCGGCGATGACCGGGCCGAAGGTCATCAAGGACAACATGGGCGCGATGATGAAGGCGCCGGGCTTTGACATCACCTGGAAGGCGACGCGCGCCGGTGTGGCCGCGTCGGGCGATCTCGGTTACACCGTGGGCACCTATGCCATCACGATGAACAACCCGGCCGGCTCGCCGATGACCGAAAAAGGCAAGTACGTGACGCTGTGGAAGAAGGTCGACAGCGTATGGAAAGTGATCGAAGACACCGGCGGTCCGGATGGGCCGGTGCCGGTCCTCTCCCCGCCCGTCATCGTGCCCACCGCCGCGGTTAAATGGGGGGACGCGCCGCCGTTCCTGCCGAAGGGCGCGAAGCTCGCGGTGCTGGTTGGCGATCCGGGCAAGCCCGAGGCGTTCACGATTCGCCTGCAGATGCCCGACGGCTACAAGATCGCGCCGCACACGCATCCGACCGACGAGCACGTCACGGTGCTGTCGGGAACGTTCCGCGCGGCGATGGGGACGACGTGGGACGACAAGGCGCTCGGCGATTTCGCGCCGGGCAGCTACGCGAACATGGCGGCGACGATGCCGCATTATGCGATGGCGAAGGGCGCGACGGTCGTGCAGGTCCACGGCGTCGGGCCGTTCGTCGTGAACTACGTCAATCCCGCGGACGATCCGTCGAAGAAGTAGCGAGGCTGCGCCGCGCTAGGCAGTGTTGTTTGGCCCGGCCTCCGGCCGGGCGAGGGTTTCCGGATCCGCGTAGTGCACGAGTAACAGGTCGCTCTGCTCGATCGCGTTGGACAGCAACTCGCGATCGAGCGGGCGGCCGAACACCCGGCACTGGCGGGCGCATTCGATGCGCAGGACCGCGGCGGCGATGCGCGCGGTGTCGGCAGCGGCTGCCACGCCTTCTCCCAGATACAACGACCACGACGCGAAGGCCTTTGCGGCCGCGTAACGCGACAGCACGTCCTCGAAGTGCGGCCACGCCGGCGCGACCATCGCAAACCAGATCGATTCGAGATGGTCCGGCGCTTCGGGCCAGGACAGCGGCGCGGGCACAGACGCGCGCGCGCGATCGAACCACGCGACATCGTCATTCTGCAGTTCGTCGATCTTCGCGTTCAGCACCCGATCGCGCTCCCACTCCGACACCTCGTCCCATGACATGAGACGCGGTTTATCCGCTGCGGCCGTCGGCGGCAACGCCTCGCTCGCGTCGAGACCTTCGAGCATGGTGACGTCGGGAAGCGGCGACGGTCCCTCGACGATCGCGATCGGGCCGGTGTGTTCGAAGAGCAGCGCTGTCGACGTCGGGCAGTAATGCGACAGGGTGACGTGGACGCCGCGCTGATCGAAGAGGCAGACAAACGGAAAGTGCGCGCATGAGGCCGGCTTGACGCCGTGAATCGCGCAGCCGGGACGTCCCGCCTCGAAGAAGACGCAGTGCCTGTTGTCGCGCAGCGCAAGTATGCCGGCAACGTCCTCCGGCATGTTCGAACCCGTGGCCAGCCACGGCAGGACGGTCAGCGGGATCACATCGCGGGCGATGCTCTCGTCGATCGCCGAGACGCGCGCGTGCTCGACGGGAATGGGCCAGCCGGAGGTGCAGCACAACCCGCTGTGGCGGCAGGCGTATGGGAGATGGAAGTTGAGCCAGAAAAACTTCACAGATTAAAGCTTTGCCACAGAGACACAGAGACGCAGAGACAACTTTTCTAAGGCAGCGGTTCGCAGTTCTAACTACATCACTACAGGCGGCCGATCTCAAGAAATGCCGCCATCGCGGCGCCGTGTTGCGCAAAGTCCCGCAAAACGCGTCGGCATGGAGCGTGCTCCTGCTTTGACCATGGAAGAGCAACTCGATCCGTTGACCAATCGCATCATTGGCTGCGCAATAACGTTACATCGGTTTCTCGGACCAGGCCTTCTCGAGAGCGTTTATCGCAACGGCCTCGCCATCGAAATGGGTTTCGCGGGCATTGCTTTCAACCGCGAGCGATGTATCGATGTCACGTATCGCGGCATCAAGCTGGGTGAATTTCATCCTGATTTCATCGTCGAGGACGCAGTCGTGGTCGAAGTGAAAAGCGTTTCCGCGCACGACCGCGTGTTTGATGCGCAGGTGTTGACTTACTTGAGGGTGACGGGACTTCGAACGGGTCTGCTGTTGAATTTCGGCCGTCCCGTATTGAAGGACGGAATCAAGCGCTTCGTGCTGTAGACACGAAAGAACCTCAAAGCTCCCGTGGAAACAGGTCTCTGTGCCTCTGTGTCTCTGTGGCGATGTACGTGTTAGTCTCCTCCCTCTCCGTGTCTCAACCCTTCAAGCGCGCGCTGGGTCCGTTCGACGCGACGATGATCGTCATCGGCGGCATCATCGGCTCCGGCATCTTCATCAACCCGTACATCGTTGCCCAGCGGCTCGATTCATCGGAGCTCGTGATCGGCGCGTGGGTCGCCGGCGCGGTCATTGCGCTAATCGGTGCGCTCTCGTACGCCGAGCTCGGCGCGATGTTCCCAGCCGCGGGCGGCCAGTATGTGTATCTGCGCGATGCCTATCACCCGCTGATCGCTTTTCTCTACGGCTGGGCGCTGCTGTTCATGATCGAGAGCGGCGCGATGGCGGCCGTCGCCATGACGTTTGCGGAATACGCCGTGCGCCTCGTGTCCGATCAACCACAAGCATCGGCACTGATCGGGATGGCCGGCGTGCGGGCCGTCGCCATTGGCGCGATCGTGTTCCTCTCGATTGTCAACTATCTCGGCGTCATCCCGGGCAGCCGGTTGTTGAATGTGTTCGTGGTGCTGAAAGTCGCTGCGCTCGCCGTCCTGATCGCGGGCGGCCTGTTCTATAGCGGCGCGCTTGGATCAGCACAGCATGCCGCAGCTGCTGGATCGGAAGGATCGCTGGCGGCGTTTGGCGCGGCTCTGATTCCGATCGTGTTCGCGTACGGCGGCTGGCAGAGCGTCAACTACGTGGCCGAAGAGATCAAGGATCCGAAACGCATCCTGCCGATCTGTCTGCTGGTCGGCACCGCGATCGTCGCGCTGGTCTACATCACGATCAACATCGCGTATCTGAAGGCGCTCGGCCTCGGCGGCCTCGCGGCGACGACGACGCCGGCGTCGGACTCGGCACGATTGCTCTTCGGCGCAGCGGGCGATCGCTTCGTCACCGGGGCGATCGCGATCTCGACATTCGGCTTCCTGAATCTCTGCGTGCTCGCGCCGACGCGCGTGTATTACGCGATGGCGGCCGACGGTGCGTTCTTCCCACAAGTCGCGCGCCTGCATCCGAAGTATCAGACGCCATCGCTGGCGATCGTGCTCCAGTCGACGTGGGCGATCGCGTTGACGCTGACCGGCACCTACGGACAACTGCTCGATTACGTCGTCTTTGCGGATTGGATCTTCTTCGGGCTCACCGTCGCATCGGTCGTCGTGTTCAGGCGCACGAAGCCGGATGCGCCGCGGCCATTCAGGACGTGGGGCTATCCCGTGACGCCGGCGCTCTTCGTCGTTGCAGCCATCGCCATCGTGTTCAGCGTGATTCGCGTCAGCCCCGTACAGTCAGCAATTGGTGCGGGACTGATGATCGCTGGTGTTCCGGCCTTCTATTATTGGACCACCTACGCCAAGGCTACGGTGGTCAGGAAGCAGAAGTGAATCTTCCGGCTCCCTACATGCGGTGGGCGAAGACGCGCCCGCGCGTCACTTACGATCTCGCGTCGAGCGGGCTGCTGCCCGTCACCACCACGGAATTACTGGGCGATGCGAAAGCCGCGGAGGCATTCGATATCTCCGGACCGACCGACGAAGGCTTCGTGCCGCTGCGCGAAGCGATCGCGTCGCGCTATGGCACCACCGCCGAATGCGTTTCGATTGCCGCCGGCGCATCTGGCGCGAACTTCCAGGCGATGCTCGCACTGCTCGAGCCCGGTGACGACGCGCTGATCGAGACCCCTGCGTACGATCCGTTGATTGCCGCTGCGCGAGCCGCCGGTGCGAGCGTGGTGCATTTCGAGCGAAGTTGGTCGAAGGGTTTCGCGCTCGATCCGTACGTCGTTCGGACGGCGCTGACCCCTGCGACAAGACTGATCGTGATCTCGAACCCGCACAATCCGAGCGGTGCGATGACGCCTCGTGATGTCATCGAGCAAATCGGTGTGATGGCCGAGGCCATCGGCGCGCGCGTGTTGGTCGACGAGGTTTACGCTGAGGCGCAACATGACGATGAGCCGATACCGCGGCCTGCGGCAACGATCGGCGATGTGTTCGTGTCGACGAACAGCCTGACCAAAGCGTATGGGCTTGCAGGCCTTCGCTGCGGCTGGATCATGGCGTCGCCGGCCGTGTCCGCGCGCGTTCGAGAAATTCGCGACGTGATCGATGGCAGCGGACCGTATGTCGCCGAGCGACTCTCATTGACCGCCTTCGAGAACATCGCTCGACTGCGAACGCGCGCCCGCACGATCCTTGCGGACAACCTCGCCGTGGTCCGCGAGATGGCCAAGTCACATCCGCGACTCGAATGGCTGGAACCCGTCGCTGGCACGACCGCATTCCCGCGCGTCACAGGCGTTAGTGACACCAACGAACTCGTCGATCGATTGATCCGCGATCACGACGCCATCGTGGTCCCTGGCCATTTCTTCCAGACGCCGCAACATATCCGCATTGCCTACGGTGGCAAGGCCGAGATGATCCGGGAGGCTGTCGCACGTCTCGACCGCGCACTCCGCGGATAACCGATTGCCACAGAGACACAAAGACACAGAGTTCTCGTTTGGAGGAGAAAGATGCGCCGTCACGTAATGGTCGTCTACATCACGAATCGCTTGATGCCGTCCTTCAAGGGGCCACACAGAGAACCGCTTTTTACGGCCTTCTTCCAATAACAAATAGACCTCTGTGTCTTTGTGTCTCTGTGGCAATGTAAATCTCGTTTACTCGGAACATCCAGGGCGACGCGGCGTCGAACTATCCAGAGGCGTTCATGGGCAAACGCGTCACCATCGCAATTTCAATTCTGATGTTGCTCGCGGCGGCGGCCGCCACGATCGCGCAATCGCAGCTGCCGATGATCGGCGCTAGCGCGCTGCTCTATCCGTCGCGCCGTCCGTCACTGCTCGCGGCTCCGGAGCACTGCGTCGAGCGGACGTTCGACGGTGTCGGCGTTCTCCTTTCGGGATGGGTCTGCACTGCGCAGAATGTGACGAACAAGCCAACCATCGTCTTTCTGCACGGCGTCGCCGACAATCGTGACAGCAGCGTGAGCGTCATCGATCGGTTCCTGCCTCGCGGTTTCAACGTCATTGTGTATGACAGCCGGCGCCACGGCCGCTCGGAAGGCGCTCGATGCACATACGGCTTCTTCGAGAAACAGGATCTGAAGCGCGTCCTCGATCAATCCGGCGTCGAACGCGCCATCCTGATCGGCCATTCCCTCGGCGCGGCCGTGGCGTTGCAGGCGGCCGCCATCGACGCGCGCATCACGGCGGTCGTCGCGGCGTCCACCTTCTCCGACTTGCGAAGCATCGCCACCGAGCGCGCGCCCGTGGTATTCACGTCGTCGCTCATCGACGCCGCGTTCGCGCGCGCGGAACACGATGCGGAATTCATCGTCGACGATGTCAGCCCGGTACGCGCGGCAGCGGCGATCACGGTCCCGGTGTTCCTGATCCACGGCGCCCTTGATCGCGAGACGCAACCCGCGCATTCGGAGCGCGTCTTCGCAGCATTGCGAGGCGCCAAGCAACTACTGCTCGTGCCGAATGCCGGGCACAACGACGCGCTTGGCAATGAGGTCTGGCAGAAAATCGAGCGTTGGATCGACGCACTACAAGCAGCCGGCGCGCCATCGGCGCGATAGGACGAGCATCAGCGGGACTGCCCGTCGTGACCGACTTGAGGGACGCGGACGCAGTGAGGCTGAGACCGCGTCGAGTCAGACGGATCGCTGGCGCCGGCGCGCGGGCCGGACGCTGTTCGATCCGCAGTGAGCGAGAGCGGGCGGGAGCCGCCGACTCCGATTGGAACGGGGAATCGAGGGCGGAGGCGGCGGGCAGGTCACTGACAGGGAACATCAACGGTTGCACCGACCGGATCAGGGTCAACCGTTGATTTCCCCAGCCCTCTCGAGCGAACGGAGGAGCGAACGGCGTCCGGCCATCAAGCGCGCCGGCGCGTACGCTATCGTTCGCGCATGAAGAACCTCGAGGCGCTCCTGAACCAATACGAAAACGGATCCCTCTCGCGGCGCGATCTGCTCGCCGCGCTCGCGCTGCTGGTCGCCGCGCCCGCCGCCGCCGACGCGGCGCAGGCGGCGAAGCCGGTGGGCGCCGTCAAGACGATGAATCACGTCACCGTCTTCGTGCCGAACGTGCAGAAGGCGGTCGACTTCTACCAGGGCCTCTTCGCCATGCCGATCCTCACGAAACAGGATGCCGGCATCAACCTCTCGACCGGATCCGGCTTCTACGGCATCTACCCCGCCCCGGCCAGCGCCACCACCGGATCGATCAATCACGTCTGCTTCGGCCTGGAAAACTTCGACGCCGACGCGGTGTTGAAGCAGCTGACCGACCGCGGCGTGAAGGGCAACATCCGCCTCCGCGGCGACACCAAAGAGCTGTATTTCACCGATCCGGACGGCCTCCGCGTACAGTTGCAGGACGTGAAATACATCGGCGGCACCGGCGTTTTGGGCGATAAACCGCCGAAGTAGCAGTTGGTGCCTGGCACCAACTGCTACCCTTTTGTGTCAAAATTTGCGTACAGAGCGCCCTTTTTGACTGGGCGGGGGGAAACGTATGCGTCGTGTGCTAACGGCAGCGTCTTTCGGCGGCGTCATCCTGTTTGCGGCGGCCGCGTCCGCGCAGACCACACCGGCGAATGCGCCGACGTTCTCGAAGGACATCGCGCCGATCTTCCAGGCCAAGTGCCAGGAATGCCATCAGCCCAATTCGATCGCGCCGATGTCGCTGATCACGTTCGCGGAAGCGCGCCCGTGGGCGCGCTCGATCAAGCAGCGCGTCTCGCAGCGGCAGATGCCGCCCTGGCACATCGACCCGAGCGTCGGCGTGCAGAAATTCAAGAACGACATGTCGCTCTCGCAAAAGCAGATCGACACCATCGTCGCGTGGGCCGATGCCGGCGCGCCGCAAGGCGATCCGAAGGATCTCCCGCCCGCGAAAAAGATCAACGCCGATAACGAATGGGTCGGCGTGAAAGACGGTTTCGGCTCGCCCGACATCGTCGTGCGCAGCTCCGAATACAAGATGCCGGCGAAGGGCCAGGACGTGTGGTACCGGCCGATGAGCGAGCTGCCGATCACCGAGCCGCGCTGGGTGAAGATGGTCGAGATTCGTCCGACCAACCTCAAGGCGCGCCGCATCGTGCATCACTCGATCGCGTATCTGGTGCTCAATCCGGACAACGTTGAAGCGGTGAACACCGGCACGGCCAACGGCCCCTCGGGTCAGGCGAGTCCGGAAGATCTCGTCAACCGCCGCCCGCAGTTGATGGAATGGGCGATCGGCAAGGGCTACGACCTCTTCGCGGACGGCACCGGCAAGTTGATCATGCCGGGTGAAAAGCTGTCGTGGGATCAGCATCTCCACGCGGTCGGCGAAGAAGTCGACGCCGGCTCCGAGATCGCGCTGTGGCTCTATCCGAAAGGCCAGGAGCCGAAGAAACGCAGCTACCTGATTGGCTTCACCGGCCTCAAGAAGCGCGGCTTCCTCGACATCGCGCCGAACTCGATGGCCTACACCGAAGGCTTCACCGTGTTGAAGGAAAACACGATGATCACCAACTTCCAGCCGCACTTCCACCTGCGCGGCAAGGCGATGGAAGTGAAGGCGATCCTGCCCGACGGCAGCACGCAGGTCGTGAGCTACGTCGGCAAGTTCAACTTCAACTGGATGACGAACTACATCTACGCGGACGATGCGGCGCCGGTGTTCCCCAAGGGCACGGTGATCCAGGTCAGCGCGTGGTACGACAACACCAAGAACAATCCCAACAACCCCGATCCCGATCAGTGGGTGGGCTACGGCGATCGCACCGTTGACGAAATGGCGCACGCCTGGATGAACGTCGTCTACCTGAACGACGCCGAATACAAAGAGTGGCAGGACAAGAAGAAGGCCCAGGCCACCGTCGAGAACCGGCAGCAGCAATAGCCATGCGTCCACGTCTCGCGGCCCTCGCGCTCCTCGTGAGCGCGTGGGCCATCGGTCTGCCCGCCCAACAAATCTCAGAACCGCTGCGCGGCTTCGGCGCCAGCATCACCGCGGCGTACGAGGGATGGTTCAACAACGCCGACGGCACGCACAACTTCCTGATCGGCTACTACAACCGCAACAACACGCAGGCGGTGGATGTCCCGATCGGCCCGAACAACATCATGGGACCGAACGGTCCGGATCTCGGCCAGCCGACGCATTTCCTGTCGGGGCGACAGACGGGTGTGTTCATCGTGACGATGCCGAAGGAGTTCGGCGCGAAGGAACGACTCACCTGGTCGATCACCGTGAACAACCAGACGACCAGCATTCCGTTCTGGATGAACGAGCTTTACGAAGTGAGTCCGTTCACCGACATCGCCGTCGGCAACAAGCCTCCGGTGATCAAGTTCGATGCGACGGGTCCAACCATCCAGGGACCGATCGGCATGGTCGCCAAAGGCATCGCGCGCACGGCGACGATGGCGGCGGGACTCGCGTTGCCGGTATGGGCGTCGGATGACGCGAAGTATTCGAGCGGATCGAATGCGCCGCAGCGCAATCCTCCGCCGGCGGTGATCCTGCACTGGACCAAGTATCGCGGCCCGGGTGAGGTGACGTTCGACAAGCGGAACCCGATCTTCGAAAAGATCGACGGCCCTGCGGTGTTCAACGGCAAGGCGACGGTGAACGCGAAGTTCAGCGCGCCGGGCGAATACATCCTGCACGTCACAGCGGAAGATTATTCAGGCAACGGCGGCGGCGGCGAAGTGTGCTGCTGGACGACGTCGATGGTGAAGGTGACGGTGACGCAGTGAAGGTGCCAGGCACCCTCGCGTGCATCTTGTTGGGGTGCCTGGCACCATTACTTGCGCAACAGCGTGCACCCGGCAACGAGTCGATCACGCAGAACGATCTGCGCGCTGATCTCTTCTTCCTCGCCGGCGACGCGATGCGCGGCCGGCTCACCGATACCAACGAGAATCGCGCCACCGCGGATTACATCCGCGCGCGTTTCGAGCGCGCCGGATTGAAGCCGGTCGTGGGCACCTCGTATTTTCACAACTACAACCTGATGACCGCCACCCTCGGCGAGGGTAACAGCCTGACGATCGGCTCCGGGGCGGCGACGCGTGAGTTGAAGAGCGGCCAGGAGTTCTATCCGCAGCGCTTCAGCGCCACGGGCCAGGTGACGGCGCCGCTGGTGTTTGCCGGCTTCGGCATCTCGGCGCCGAAATGGAGCCACGACGATTACAAGGGCAGCGTCAAGGGCGCGATCGTGCTCGTCCTCGATCACGAGCCCGGTGAGCGCGATCCGAAGAGCCCATTCGAAGGGGTGGTCACCGCGGAGCCCGCGGCGGTATGGCGCAAAGCGCTCGCCGCGCAGGAGAAGGGCGCGGTCGGCATCTTGTTCGTCAGCGATGTCCACAACCATCCCGATGCTGCGAACTTCGAGCAGGCGGCGCGCAACTTCTGGCCCGCCACACCAGCGCGGATTTCCAATTACACACTCGCGACGTGGGCCGATCGCATTCGCATTCCCGCGGCGCAGATCTCTCCGGCGCTGGCGGCGTCGCTGATGCCGTCGACCGGGCCGACTCTCGAGGAGGTGGCGAAGCGCGCCGAGGCCTCCGGCGGCATCACGCCGGTGCCGCTCGGCCGCGACATCACGCTGAAGACCGCGGTCGATCGCCACATCGTTCCCGATCGCAACGTGCTCGGACTGATCGAAGGTAGCGATCCGAAGTTGAAGGACGAATGGGTGCTGGTGACGGCGCACTTCGATCACGACGGCGTCAACGGCACGCAGATCCTCAATGGCGCCGACGACAACGGATCGGGAACCGTGGCGCTGCTCGAGATCGCGGACGCCTACGCGCTCGCGGCGCAGCAGGGCCAGCGGCCGAAGCGAAGCGTGTTGTTCTGCGCGTGGAATTCAGAAGAGCGAGGACTGCTTGGCGCGTGGGCGTACACCGAGTTCCCGCCGGCGCCGCTCGCCAACATCGCCGGCGTGCTCAACATGGACATGGTCGGCCGCAACGAAGAAGTGCAGGTCGGCGGCGGCAATCGCTTCAACGGGCTCGAGGTGCAGACCGCCGAATCGAACGCTAACGCCGTCAACATGATGGGCTTCGCGCGCGCGCCGGAGCTCGCGGCCGTTGTCGACGCGGCGAATGCCGGCATCGGCCTCGACATCAAGAAGCGCTACGACAACAACACGTCGAACCTGGTGCGCCGCAGCGATCAGTGGCCGTTCCTGCAACGCGGCGTCCCCGCGCTCGGCTTCATGACCGGCCTGCATCCCGATTACCACACGATGTACGACCGGCCCGAGAAGATCAATTACGCGAAGATGGAGAAGATCGCGCGGCTGATCCACCAGGCCAGTTGGAACCTTGCCCAGGGACCAGGGATCAGGGATCGGGGATCAGTGAAAGAACGCTAGCTCCCTGATCCCTGTGCCCTGATCCCTGATCCCTGTTTTTCACGACTTCGGTCGAGAGATAGGCGGCACGACACCGTTGACACGATACGAAGTCACCATCTTGCCGTAGTGCTCGCCCTGGTGCTCGAGCCAGCCAATGAGGCCTGGCGCGGGCTTGAAACCCGGGGCATCGACCACGGCATACGACGCGGCGATCGCGGCTTCCATTTCCTTGACGACCGCGGCCCGCGACGCCGGACGCGCGTCGTACTCCTTCTCCTTCGCTTCGAAGTCGTACTTCTCGCCCTTGGCCTGAGCGGTCGTCGCCTCGAGACCGATCGTCACGTGGCGAAATTCCTGGTACATGGTTCGTGAATCCGGATGCGGCTTGTATCCGAGCTTCGCCTCAGGAAATACCGTGTCCTTCGCCATCACCAGGATCTTGTCGTGTATGCCTTTCCAGTTCCTGACGATGACCTGTTCGTAGGTCGGCGGCGGCTTCGGCGTCGTGGTTTGCGCGGACGCGGCCGATGCGCCGAGCATCAACACCGCAATCGTGATCATCGTGAAGACCGAGAATTTCTTCATTACCCACCCTCCCAGGAGATTTGGACTCTAGGTATATATGCCAGGGCGGCCCGAAAGTATTCCCGCTGGGACGAAATTCGTGATGGACCTAGCGGATGACGTATTCAGTCAAGGTGAAGATGGCGTTGCCGCTGCGGACATTGACGCCGTGGCCAAACGAGCAGCCGCCGCCAAACGTCAGCCCGAGACGAGAGACGTTCAGGAGCGCCTTATCGAACGCGAACTTCGTTTCGGCATCGGCATTCCCGAACTTGCCGTTGACGCTTGACCACGCATCCGCTGTCAGCGGCACTGTGATGGTGCCGGAACCGGCGGCGAGCGCAAACGATCGTGGGTTCGACCACCATCGATCGTAGTCCCCGTTGCCATTGTTGTTGGCCCACAGGAACGGCCGCACCGATGGCGGAATCATGCATGACGAGGACGGCGGATCGAGCGAGTTGAACACGACCGATCCTAGAGTGTCGACGACCACCGATACCGAGAGCGTGCCGTGCACGATCCGCAGCGGGCTCGCCGTGAACAAGTAGTTGATCGAACCGTTCGCGGGAAACTGGAGCGACAACCCGCCAAAAATAGTGACGAGCGGAAATGGAAACGGTTGAGGATCGCTGATCGTCTCCCAGGCGCTGCTCTGCAGGGAGATCGTCGCCGGCGTCGGAGAGGGTGCGGAGGGCGACGACGAACACGCCGCAACCGCGATCGCTCCCAAGACGGCGAGCCAGGCCCGCGTTGAGTGCATGCCGCGATTTTACTGCTTACGTGGCGCCGGCTTGATCGCGGCCAGATCCGCGACCATCAACTCACCGGTCAACTGCGCCATCGTCGCCACCTGATCGACGAAGTGCTTCGCGTCGAAGCGAGAGAGGCGCGCGCTGGTCCCCCAATACGCGCCCATGTCGCCCATCGTCGCAAACGCCGGCAACCCGCGGGTGCGTCCGACCGCGCCGAGACCGAGCCACGCGCCCTGGCTGGCGCCGTGGATGCCGGGCCGATCGACCTGCTCGACAGTGACACGACGCAGGCCGTTGTCCTTCACCGCTTTGATCGCCAGCTCGATCAGCTTGTCGTTGTTGGTGGCATGCAACCGCGAATGCTCGACCAGGCCGGTTGGCTTGAAGGTTTCGCCCTGCTCGGAAAATTCGAGCTGGCCGAGATGCTCCATGCCGATCGTCGCGACGACCTTGTTCCACAGCTCGGGATGCTGCTCGAGCCAGTTCTCCTTCGCGAACGCGCGCTCGGCGCCTGGCATGTAGTGACGATTGTCGAAGAAGAACATCAGCGTGCGTGGGCGCTGCTTCTCGGGGATCTTTGAAAAATACTCCGCGACGCCGAGCAGTCCAAAGCCGCCGTCGTCCTGCGAGATCGACGGGCCGTCGGTGTGCGTCGTGAACATGATCTGCTCGTCCTGCGGCGTATTGAAGTTGCGGCCGGGCAAGTAGGCGATCAACTGCCACGTTTCCGCCGGCTCGATCTTGCCGATCAATTTCAGGTTGGCGCGCTTCCCCGCCTTCGCGTCGGCGACCAGCGGCCGGCCCGCGATGCGATCGACATACAGCGTCGGCATCTGGTGATTCGCCGGCACGCCGAAGGTGTAGAGGCCAGCCAGTCGATCGTACGACGCGTCGAACACGAATACGGCGGCGGCGGCCTTGCCTTCGATCAACCTGGCGATCTGCTGCGAATGCTGGCGCATCTCCGACCGCATCGTGACGGTGCGCGTGACCTTCGTCGGGGCGCGCGGCTCCGGAAACGTTTCCGGAGTCGACAGGTACATATAGTCGCCGGGGTATTCGTAGATGCGCTCGGCGGGCGGCGTCTTCTCGGTCTCGGGCACGGTTTGGAAGACAACGATCTTTCCCGCGATGTCGGTCTTCGCGAGTGATGCGGCCGCCCCGGGTACGCCGAGATCGACGAACACCATGTCCGCGGTGACGCCGTTCGGCAACGTCGTGCCGGAATTGGCGCCGTAGCTCGCGACCTTGATCGGCTTTCCGTCGGAGCTCAGCGACCAGCCCGACGTATCCGGAAACTCCGTCGTCGACCAGCGATTGAACGTCCACGCGTTCTTCACGAAGCCGACGGCGTTGGCCGCGCGCAAGCGCGTTTCGATGATGTTGACGAAGTTGCGCCACGACGCATTGCCGGACAGCGCGGGCCCCTGCGCGTCCTTGGCGGCATGCAGCTTCTGCGCGTCCTCGACCGTCATCAGGAACTTCGGATTGATCTTCGTGAGGTCGGGAGAATGCTGCGCGGTGATGATCGAACCCGCGCCAAGCACGGCAGTGACGACCAGGAATGAAGCGGCTGTGGTGCGCATGGCGCGCCATCCTAGCACTTCCCCGCTCAGAGGCGGCGGCCGAACCGTTCTTCGATGCGGGGCCGGAAGGTGCGGCTCATCGTGAGGACGGCGCCGTTCTTCAGCCGCACTTCGAAATCGCCATGGCCGTCGGGGACCAGCTCGTTGATGCGATCGAAGCGCACGATGGTCGAGCGATGAATGCGGACGAAGTGTCGCGGATCGAGGCGCGCCCCAAACCGCGCGATGGTTTCGCGCACGAGATACTCGCGGTTGCCGCAGTGCAGCGCGATGTAGTTGTCGGCGGCGCCGACCCAATCGACGTCGGCGAGGTCGACGACACGGACGCGGTTCTCGGAACGAACCGGGACTCGCGTTAGATAGGGCCGATCCTTCGTCAGTTCGCGCAGCAGGCCTTCCAAACCGGCATCGCTGGAGTTCCGACGATCGCGCAGGCGCACGCGAGCGTGGTTCAGCGCCTCGGATAGCCGATCGGCCTCCACCGGCTTCAAGACATAGTCGAGCGCGTGGACCTGAAAGGCGCGGAGCGCGTATTGATCGAAGGCTGATACGAAGATGATTTCCGGCAACCGCGGCATGTCGAGCGACTGCAGGACGTCGAAACCATCGAGCTCGGGCATCTGGATGTCGAGCAGCACCAGATCGGGCGCCGTCGTCTCGATCGTGTGTACGGCGGACGCACCGTCAGCGCATTCAGCGGCGATCGTGATGTCGGCGTGATCGGCAAGCAAGCGCCTCAGCCTCGTTCTGGCGGGCGGTTCATCATCCACGATCACGACGGAGATCGTCATGATGCCCGCTCGATCTGAAACGGCAGCGCGATGCGCACGACGGCGCCGCCCGTGTCGCGATTCAGCATGTCGAGTCGATAGTTCGATGTGCCATACAACGTCTGCAATCGCGACCGGCAGTTGCCCAGCCCCAGGCCGTCCTTGATCTCGGCATCTCCCAACCCTCGGCCATCGTCTCGGATCTCGATCGCCAGCGTGTCCCCCGAGCGTGAAATAGTGATTTCGATGCGGCCCGCGCCGGCGCGTGCGCCGATGCCATGCTTGATCGCGTTTTCGACGAGCGGCTGCAGCAGCAAGCTCGGCACGAGCGCACTCTTCGTGGCTTCCTCGTCGATCACGACGTCGACCGTTAGTCGATCGCCAAAACGCGCGCGCTGAATCTCCACATAGCGATCGAGCAGCTGGAGTTCCTGTTCGACGGGCACGCGATCGACCAGGCCGGCATGCAGCGTCTCGCGCAGCAGGTGACTGAGATCCGTAATCATCCGCTCCGCGGCTTCGGGCCGCTGATGGACGAGCTCGGCGATCGTGTTGAGCGTATTGAAGAGGAAGTGCGGCTGCAGCTGCATGCTGAGCATCTGCAATCGCGTTTGCGCCAGCAGGGCTTCGAGCTGCGAAGCCCGCAACTCGCGGCCCTGCACGTCGCGATAGTACAGCCACGCATGCGTGGCGGCGACGATGCCCCAGTAGATCAGGTACTGGGCGGCCAGATCGCTGATCTGAAAGTACGCCTCGCCGCCTTCGGTGACGCCGCGGAGCACCCGCGTCATCGTCACCTTGATAAACGCCACCGGCACGCCGATCGCGCCGAGGATCAGCATCCGCCACCAGCGCGCGCGTGACAGGCGAAAACGCCTGGAGAGCCAGGCGACGAGCGGCGTAAACGCCGCCCAGACGTACCACTCCGTCGCCGCCATCGTGATCGTGTAGCGCCATCGCGGCGGCTGATACGTCAACGCGTAAGTCAGCGAGCTGCTCACGGCAAACACCATCACGAGCAGCGTCCAGCCGGCGAACACCGCCAGCCAGAAGATCAAACGCCGACGCATCGCGGGTTTCTATCACATTCCGCCGGGCGCCGGCGCGGACCGCGGCCGGTTGACCCGCAGGCGATCGCGCCAACGGATTGCGGCGAGCACGCACAGCAGTGACGCGAAGACGATCTCGCCCACTCCATTGCGGCCGCCGCGCAGGATCTGCGTTGCCGCCGCGCCGATCATCACAACCACGAGCATGATCGCGCTGTAGCTTGCGACGCGCGGGATCAACAAGGCGATGCCGCCGATCACTTCGACGGCGCCGATCACCAGGTAAAAGCCGTCCGGATATCCCCACGTGCGAAACATCCGTTCCCACGTCGGGCTCGTGAACTTCTGCGATCCCGGGCCAGCCATCAGCACGGCCAGCAGCAGCGTCAGGATCCACGTTCCGCCAATCTTCAAGTACTTCATCGCGCCTCCTCGTGCCGCTCATCGTCCGCGCCCGCGGAGCGGGCGCAAAACGATATGTGGCGAGGCGGACAGGCGTGGGGCGAAATGCACCCGGCATATAATCCGCGCACTCATGCCGCTCACACTCGCGCGCGCGATCCTCTACGGAGGTCTCACCGTCGGCGCACTCGACCTGATCGATGCGTTCGTGTTTTTTGGATTACGCAGCGGCGCGCGGCCGATGGGGATCCTTCACAGCATCGCGGCGGGTTTCCTCGGCCGTGATGCCGCGAGGGCGGGTGGCGTCTCGACAGCGATCGTTGGATTCCTCTCGCACTTCCTCGTCGCGTTCTGCATCGTGACGGTGTACGTGCTGATGAGCCGCGTGATTCCGTCGTTACGCAAACAATGGGTGGTCTGCGGCATCGCGTTCGGCGTGGCCGCCTACTTCGTGATGACGTGGTTCGTCGTGCCGATGTCGAATGCGGGAAACGGCACAATCACCTACGCGTTGCCGGCGACGCCGATCATGATCAACGGAATCCTGATCCACATGTTCGGCGTCGGATTGCCCGCTGCGTTTTTCGCTTCGCGCGTGCGCCGCTGATCCCTGATCCCTGATCCCTGATCCCTGATCCCTGATCCCTGATCCCTGATCAGAACGTCGCGATTGTATTCAGCGGCGATCCCGTGCCTCCGGTGACTGGCATGGGATTCAACGTGATCATGAACTCCCACCGCTTCAACTTCGCGCACGTCTCGGCCAGCGCCTCGAGATCGTGGTTGTCGAGGATGTTCACGCCAAGTGCGGTGATCAACAGCGTGTGCACCGGTAGTGCCACGCCCTGGACCATCGATGGCGTCACTTCCGACGCGGCATCGCTGCCGACGATCGCCACGCCGCGCGCCTTAATGAAGGGGATGATCGAGGCGTGGAAGCCGGCGGCGCTGCGTCCGACGTTCCATGGTCCAACCTTCTCGCGGCGGGCCCAGCGTCCGGTCCGAAGCAGGATGACGTCGCCGGACTGAATCTTGGCGCCGGACATCTTCTCCCACGCTTCGACGTCCTCCTGATATACGGCCGTTCCGGGCTCGAGGTACGGCACGTTCTTCAGGCGCGGGATATCGAGCAGCACCGCCCGCGTGATCAATCCCTGCTTCAGGTTGTCGATGCCGAGTTTCGTGCAGCCCTTGTCGGTGTTGACGACGGCACGCGCGTAGCCGTTGTAGGTCTGCTCCTTGTAGAGGATATGGCACAGCGCGTCCATGTGGCTGTGCGAGTAGCCGTGATACGACACCTTGTAGGTGTCCATGTTGAAGCCCGGGGCCGTCATCGTGTGCTCGAACGGGCTCGCGTTGTCCTCGGCCTTATCGGTGATCGGATTGTGCACAAGCGACACGGTCTGCCCGGTCTTCGCGAGCGACAGCGCCTGCTTCCGCTTCGCCGGCGTGATGAGGTTGACCGATCCGAGCTGATCGTCCGCGCCCCAGCGGCCCCAGTTCTTTACCTGCTGGAACAGGCGATCGAACTCCTCCGCATTCAGCGGCGATCGATTCCCAGAAGGCACTGGCGCTTGACCGGCCGTGGTGAAGCCGAATGCAAGAATGACGACGATCGTGAGGGCAGCTTGCCCTGAGCGAGCGGCCGGATGCCGAAGGCATTCGGTCACGAGTCGAAGGGTGGTCGTTCGCATGGGCAGGCATCATACAATGCCGCGATGGCCACTCTTGCAGCCACCGACCTGCGTCCGCGGCGGCTGGTCATCGATCACCTTTCGCTCACCATCGAGGGGCGTGCACTCGAGAACGTGCAGCTGGGCGGCTGGGTCTACGGGCCCGAGCTCGGCACCGCGCCGGCGGTGTTGATCGTCGGCGGCATCACCGCGTCGCCGTTTCCCTTCGGCGACGGCCAGTCGGAAGGCGAGGATCCGCGCGCCGCCTGGTGGCCGGCGTTGTGCGCGCCGGACCTGATCGATCCCGCGAAGTACACGGTGCTGTGCCCGTCGTGGCCCGGCAACGGCTCGACGTGGCAGGGCTTCGACGATCCGCACTCGCACGAAAACATCTCGGTCGCAGGTCTTGCCGATCTCGTCGCCGCGTGGCTCGACGGGTGCGGCTGCAAGATTCCCGTGACCTGGATCGGCGCCAGCCTCGGCGGCATGGTCGGCGTGGTCTTCGCGGCGCGGCATCCCGAGCGCTGCGCGAAGCTCGTCACGATCTCCGCCGGCCTGCGTCCCGACGGCTGGGGCACGGCGACGCGACACCTGCAACGCGAGCTCGTACGCGACGGCCTGCGCAACGGCGACGTCGCGACCGGCATGATGCGCGCGCGACAGCTCGGCATGCTGACGTATCGCGGCCGCGACGAGTTGGACACGCGGTTCGGCAAGCTGCTGCCGCATCTCGAGCGGCCGCCGGTCGCCGAGTATCTCGATCACCACGGGCGGCGATTCGCGGAGCGCTTCCCCGTCAAGACGTTCCTGCTGCTCAGCGAGTCGATCGATCGCGAGTCGATGGGCGATGCGCAGGCAGTGCGCGATGCGTGCGCGCGCGTCAACGCGGAAACGATCGTCGTCGGCGTGCCGGGCGACATGTTGTTCCCGTGGGCGCTGCAGGTCGAGCTGCATCGCGCCTTGCAGGCCGCCGGCGCGGATTCATCGTTGTGGAAGCTCGAATCGCTCTACGGACACGACGCGTTTCTCGCCGATCAGGACAAGCTCGCCGATCTCCTGCGCGGCGCGGGCGCGTTCGGCAAGCCGCTGAAGACCGCGTCGCGGCCGCGATTCGAAGGCGTCGGCGTCGAGCCGGTCCGCGAAATCCGCATCGGCCTGGTCGGCTGCGGCACGGTTGGGCGCGGCCTGCTCGAAATGATCGAGCGGCAGAGCGGCGCGATTGCCGAACGCTACGGCGTCAAGTTCCGCGTGTCACGCATCGCGGTGCGCGACGTCACCAAGGATCGCGGACCGCGCGCCACCGGCATTCCGATCACCGATCGCGCGCTCGAACTGGTCAGCGATCCTGAAGTCGACGTCGTCGTCGAAGCCGCGGGAGGCACCGCGGTCGAGCCGATCCTCGTCGCCGCGCTCGCCGCCGGCAAACCCGTCGTCACCGCGAACAAAGAACTGCTCGCATCGAAGCTGGCCGAGCTCGGTGTGCTCGCGCAGAGAACCGAGACGCCGCTCTACTGCGAGGCCGCGGCCGCCGCGGCGATCCCGATCGTCCGCCATCTCAGTCATCGCGCCGACGAAATCGACAGCCTCTGGGGCATCGTCAACGCGACCTGCAACTTCATCATGACGCGGCTCGAACAGGGCGATCTGACGCTGCAGGCGGCAATCGAAGAAGCGCAGCGGCTGGGATTCGCGGAAGCCGACCCGAGCGCCGACATCGACGGCCACGATGCGGCGGCGAAGCTCTCGATTCTCGCCTACCGCGCCTTTGGCGGATGGATGCGGCCGGCTGATTTCCTGGTGCGCGGCATTCGCGACATCGATCCCGCCGATTGCGATCTCGCCGAGCTGATGGGATTCCGCATCCGGCAGATCGCGCGCGCGGTGCGCATCAACGGCGCGCTCGACATGGCGGTCGAGCCGTTGCTCCTGCCGTCGTGGCATTTGCTGGCGTCGGTCGAGGAGGAATACAACGCCGTCTATCTGCGATGCGTGTCGTCAGGAGACCTCAGCCTGTTCGGCAAGGGCGCCGGCGCGCTGCCGACGGCGACCGCGATGCTCGGCGACTTGATCGATCTCGCGCAGGACAATTCGGTTCGGTGGCCAGTGCCGCACGCGCTGCCGGTGGCCCGTGACGGATCGCCGTTCGCACCTGCGCCACGCCGTCACTACTTGCGCATCACCGGACAGCCGCACCCGGGTCTCGAGCGCAAGTTCGAGGGTCTCGTGCGGCGCCTCGGACTCGTCGTCCAGAACCGCGCCACCCGCGGCGATGACGATCGCGTCGACATTGCCTTCATGGTGTCGCCGAGCACCGACACCCAGATTGCGGAAGTCGCCGGCGCGGTCAAGAAGCTGGCGCGTGTTGATCGCCTGCTCTGCCTCGGAGTGCTCGACTGATGTCCAGGGATCAGGGATCGGGGATCAGGGCTCAGGGGATCGCCGACTGGCTCGACGCGAAATCGTGCCCTGCCGAGCGCCCGCCACTGGACGCGATGAGCGCAGCGACGAGAACCCTGCATGAGGCGATCGACGCGCATGCGAAACGTACGGGCATCCCCTACCTCCATCCCGATGAGCCGACCGTGCAGCTCGATCTGCTCGGATCGAAACAGGTCATCGAGTGGCAAGAGGGCAAGGCGGCATTCCTGTTTGCAAGCGAAGGCTGCTGGTCTGAATTACCGACGCTGTATGCGCGATACGGCACGAACGCGACCGCGCAGCTGATCGCGAAGCTGAAGACGCTCGAACACGCTACGGCTGCGCTCGTCTGCGATTCGGGCATGCAGGCCACCGCGCTCGCCTTCGATGCGTTGATGGAACCCGGCGGACATGCCGTGCTGATGCGGCAGGTCTACAACAAGACGCGCAGTTATCTCGAGTGGATGGCCGCGCGCGTCGGCGGTTCGGTCACGATCGTCGACGATGGCGACATGGCGGGGCTGGCGTCGGCGATCACGCCCGAGACGCGATTCGTCTTCGCCGAAACCTTCACCAACCCGCTGGTCCGCGCGCAGGATTTCGATGCGCTGCGCCACGTCATCACGCGCGCGAGATCGATCGCACCGTTCCTCCGGCTCGTGCTCGACACCACGATCGCATCGCCCTGGGCATTCAGGACTCCCCCACTCGCCAACGGCATCGACATCGTCGTCGCCAGCGGCACCAAGTCGCTTGGCGGCAACGATCGCGACATGTGGGGCTACATCGCGACCAACGATACGCAGTTCGCGAACTCGGTGATGGATCTCATCGCCATGCGCGGCGGCATCCTCGACTGGCGCCGGGCCGCTGCGGTCGCATCGGCATTCGATGGCGCAAGTGAATCGCATGCGCGTCGATCGGCCACCACGTCGAAGGTCGCGGCATTCCTGAGCGGACATCCCAAAGTCAGCGAGGTCTTTCATCCGTCGCTGCCGAATCATCCCGATCGGGCCGCGATCGACACGCATTACGCCCGTCACGGATCGATGCTGTCGTTCAGGGTCGCGGGCGCCGACGAGGATCGCACGCGTCACTTCGCCGACGTGCTCGCCACTACAGTGATCGTCCGCTACGCGTTGTCGTTCGACGGCCTCGCGACGAAAGTGAACCATCACCGCACCGTTTCCGAATACTTCACCGCCACGGATCAGTTGAAGCGCAATGGGTTCGATCGGCTGATTCGCCTCGCCGTTGGCCTCGAAGACGCCGACGACCTGATCGCCGCACTCAACTGGACGCTGCATCACGGCGACGCCGTGACCGTCGCCGATATCGACCGCTGGCAGCGCGGTCGCGCCGCCGCCTTGGGGATCTGACATGGGCGCCACCACGCATCTCGGCATCAAGCCCGGCGAATACGACAAGCTGATTGCGACGCTGATTCCGCATTACTTCGACCTCATCGAAGCCGCTGCCGACGCCGTCGACATGATCGCGCGCACCGTGCCGACGGTCGTCGATCTCGGCACCGGATCGGGCGCGCTCGCGCAGCGGATCGCGCGCGTCAGGCCAAAGGCGCGCCTGATCGGCATCGACTCCGACGCGTCGATGCTGGCCGCGGCGAGGCACAGATTGCGCGGCAAGATCCACGCGATCGAGGAAGACTTCGAGCGCATCCGCATGCCACGCTGCGACGTTGTCTCGGCGTCGTTCGCCTTGCATCACATCCCGACCGGACGCCGCAAGGCGGCCGTCTACAAGCGATCCTTCCAGGCACTGCGGCCGGGCGGCATGTTCGTCAGCGCCGATTGCTATCTCGCATCGAGCACGGTGGTACGAAACCACGATCGGGAGGCCTGGCTCAATCACCTGCAGCGCACCTACTCACGCAAGAAGGCGGAGAACTTCCTGAAGACGTGGGCGAAGGAAGACGTCTACTTCACGCTCGATCGCGAGATCCAACTGCTGACGGAAGCGGGCTTTGGTGTGGAAGTGACGTGGCGAAAAGATAGCTTCGCCGTGCTTGTTGGATTGAAATAACTGCGTACTATCTACGAAAACTGCACGACGACGATGTCGAGGTGGCGTTCCTGCTTCTCGGCGGGCTGCCACTGTACAAGAATCGGGCTCTGATAGGTGCCGCGCAGCAGCACCGGCACGTTGGACTCGCGATCCGATCCGGCCAGGAAGCTGACGCGACGCGAGCGCAGGAAGCGGCGCGCCGGCAGCGACATCACCTTGGCGACCAGCCGCTCGAACGAGCCCTGATCCAGCCGCAGCGCTTCCATCAGCGAGTTGAGGACATGGACAACGTCGTACTTGGCGTAGTTCAGCGTCTTGCCGGGAATGCCCCAGGGATCGTTGATCATGTTCCCCGCTTTGATGCGCGCAAAGTGCATCGGGTTGCGGAGCACGTCGATCAAATCGTGCTGCATCAGCAGCGTTTCGTATTCGTTCACAGTCAAGCCGACGTTGCGCTCGCTCGGATCGACGACCAGGTCGACGCGGGCGCGCTCGACGCCGGCGCGCGCGACGATCTCGTTGACCTTCTCGAGCAGTCCCAGCTTCGGATCGGCAAGGTTGATTGAATCGATCGGGTGCTTCGACACCGGGATCCGGATCGACGTCCGCGCCACGATCTCGTCATGATCGTAGGCGACCACGGTGGTCTTGCGCTGCCGCTGCACCGCCTCGGTCTTGCCGTCGAGCTCGATGAAATACACCGGCGAATCCGGGCGCGTGCGATAGGTCACGCAGTTGCGCATGCCGGCGCCGATGAACGTGAGGTGCGAGTCGCCGTTGCGCGGCTCGACGATTTTCTGCGCGTCGGTCAGCTCGCTGCGCAGGTGCATCTGGTCGTGACGGTATTCGCCGCCCTGCGGGAACAGCGAATGGAACGCGCGGAAGAACTGAGACACCAGGTCGTGCTGGTGGTTCAGCCGGACCGACAGGCTCTGGTCGAGATAGCCCGCCGTCGTGTGGAACGAGGTGTAGAGCGCGCGGCGATGACGGCGCAGCAGGTCGCCGAACTCGTCGGCGATGCGGCGGTTCACGTCAATGGCCTCGAAGCGGCGTTGTGGCGCCAGCGTCAGCGTCAGTTCCGTCGGTCGGGTCCGAATCATGCGAAGCTCTGCGAACCTTGTGCGATCAGGGCCGGCTGCGTCAAATCCCCGGCCGTGCGGCCCCGCAGGGCCAAGATGCGTTCGATGGTCTCGCCGACGACGCTGTCGGGCGTGGAGGCGCCGGCGGTGATGCCGATGCGGACGTCTCCGGCCGGCAGCCACCCGGCGGCCAGCGTTTCCTCGTTCGCGCCAATCGCGCGATGCCGGATGCCCGCGTCGGTCACGCACTGCGGGCTGTCGATGTAGAACGTGGTGAGGCGCGGGGCGCACATCCGCGCCAGCGCCTGGGTGTTGCTGCTGTTGTAGCCGCCGATGACGACCATCAGATCGAGGCTGCCGGCATCGAGCATCTCGAGCACCGCGTCCTGTCGCTCCTGGGTGGCCGAGCAGATCGTGTCGAAGGCGCGGAAGCGTAGTTCGAGGCCGGCTTCGCCGTGGCGATCGACCATCGCGCGGCGCAGGATCTCCTGCACCTTTAACGTCTCGCTCATCAACATCGTCGTCTGGTTGGCGATGCCGACGCGCTGCAGGTGCACGTCCGGATCGAAATCCTGGCTGGCCGCGTCGACGAAGTGCGTCATCAACTCGGGGCCGGTGATCGTGCCGCGAATGAAATCGCCCACCAGCTCGATCTCGGCGACGTCGCGCACGCACAAATACTGGCCGCCCGTGTGGGTCAGCGCCTGTGACGCGGTCGCGCGCGTTTCCTCGTGATAGTGCTTGCCGTGGATGATGACGGTGTAGCCGTCCTTCGCGTAGTAATGGACTTTCTTCCAGACGTTCAGCACGCTGCCGCAGGTCGTGTCGACGAGCACGCACTGCTTCGACTTGAGGTGCTGCAGCTCCGGCACGCTGACGCCGAACGCCGGCAGGATCACGACATCGCCCGATGACACCTGCTTGAAGCGCTCGACCGGATCGCGCGAGTCTTCGAGGATCTGGATGCCCATTTCCTCGATGCGGCGATTGACGTCGGGGTTGTGGATGATTTCGCCGGAGAGGAACACGCGGCGATCGGGAAACTGGCGCCGGGTCTGGTAGGCGTAGTCGACGGCGCGATCGACGCCGTAACAAAAGCCGAATTCCTTGGCCAGCTTGAAGTGGAGCCCGCCCGCACCGGCCTCGTAGCCGAGGCCCTTGAGTCGTTCGATCGCGGCGCTCTGATAAGTACGCGCCAGAACAGGTCCGACCTCGGATTTCAGGCCGAAACCCTTCTGGAAATACGTTTCGTTCACGTGATGACGATTATATCACTTTGCGACGCAAAGTAGACAACCATCTTATTTATCCCTGCAGCTAACTCGCTTAGTTCAAGGGAGTTACCGGCGGCGGGGTGCGGCCGCCGGCGTGCCGCACGCCCCAGTCGACCATCGCCCGCATGATCGGCCGCAGGTCCTCGCCCCTGGGGGTCAGCTCGTATTCCACCCGCGGCGGATGCTGGCTGTAGCGTCGCGATCGGATCACGCCCTTCGCCACCAGGCGCTTCAGGCGTTCCGCCAGGATGTTGGTGGGAATGCCCTCGGGCGAATCGAGGAACTCGGCGTAGCGCCGCTTGCCGCGCATCACATCGCGGACGACCAGCAGCGACCAGCGATCGCCGAGGACGTCGAGGGTGCAGGCGACCGGGCATCGCGATCGTCGGGCGCGGGCAGTCATGATGAGGAGAAGTCTACAGATGTAACTTGCAAAATGCAAGTCACTCCACATACCATTCCCGGTCATGCGGTTTGTTGTCTTGTTCGTCGTTGTCCTGGCCGCCGTTCCGGCGAATGCGCAGACCGGCCTGCCCACCGAACCGGGCACCGCGAAGGCGGGCCCACAACCCGCCCCCACCGTGCGCGCGAATCGCCTCGCGCAGCCGGTTCGCATCGACGGCCGTCTCGATGACGAGATCTACAAGACGACTCCCGCGATCACCGACTTCGTGCAGCAGGAGCCGGACGAATTCAAGCCGGCGACGGAGAAGACCGAGGCGTGGATCTTCTTCGACGAGGACAACGTCTACATTTCGGCGCGCAATTGGGAAACGCACCCGGAGCGGCGCGTCGCCAACGAGATGCGGCGCGACACCACGCAGCTGCGGCAGAACGACTCGTTCGGTGTGCTGCTCGACACCTTCCACGACAAGCGCAACGGCTACATCTTCTATGCGAACGCGATCGGCGGACTCGCCGACAGCCAGGTCACCGACGAAGGGCCGCCCAATGTCGACTGGAACACGGTGTGGGAGGTGCGCACGGCAAACTTCGACGGCGGCTGGACGATCGAGATCGCGATCCCGTTCAAGTCGCTGCGCTATCAGCCGGGCACTGATCAGGTGTGGGGCGTCAACTTACGCCGCGTCGTGCGCTGGAAGAACGAGTGGTCCTACCTCGCGCAGGTGCCGCGCGCCCAGACGACGTTCCGCGGATTGCTGAAAGTGTCGCTGGCCGGCAACCTGGAGGGCCTGCAGGTGCCGTCGGGCAGCACCAACCTGGAGCTCAAGCCATATGCGCTCGCCGGCATCTCGACCGACAACACCGTGACGCCGCCCGTCGACAACGATCGCTACGGCCGCATCGGCGGCGACGTGAAGTACGGCATCACGCAGAACATCACCGCCGACGTCACCGTCAACACCGACTTCGCGCAGGTCGAGGTCGATGAGCAGCAGGTCAACCTGACCCGCTTCAACCTGTTTTTTCCCGAGAAGCGCGACTTCTTCCTCGAAGGCCTCGGCACATTCGCATTCGCTGGTCGCGCCAGCGCCGGACTCGGCGCCGGCTCAGGCGATACGCCGTACCTGTTTTTCAGCCGCCGCATCGGCCTCGATCAGTCGCGCGTGATTCCGCTCGTCGCCGGCGGCCGCACCACCGGCAAGGCCGGCAAGTTCACCTTCGGCGCGATCAACGTGCAGACCGGCGATGACGAGGCGGCGCGGATCGAATCCGCCAACTTCACCGTGCTGCGCGCCAAGCGGGATATCCTGCGGCGCAGCAGCATCGGCGGCATGTTCACGCATCGCACGGCGACACCCGGCCGCATCGGCACGAACGACGGCTACGGCGTCGATGCGGCGCTGTCGTTCTACCAGAACGTGCGCGTCGACGCCTACCTCGCCGCGACGCAGACCGAGGGACGCGACGGCGACAACCTCAGTTATCGCGGACTCTTCGACTACTTCGGTGACAAGTACGGCCTGCAGGCCGAACGCCTCGTCGTCGAGCCGAATTTCCTGCCGGAGATCGGATTCGTGCGCCGTACCGACATGCGGAGGAACTTCGGGCTCGCCCGCTATAGCCCTCGGCCCAGGAACGTGCCGCACGTGCGACGGCTGTCGACGCAGGCGAGCCTCAATTACCTGACGAACAACCAGGACCGGCTCGACACGCGCGAAGCGACGGCGCGTTTCGAAACGGAATTCACCAACAGCGATCTTGCCAGCGTCGCCTACACCGACAGCTTCGAACGGCTGGTCCGTCCGTTCGCGATCTCGACCGGCGTCACGCTGCCGGTCGGCAGCTATGACTTCCACACGACGCGCATCGGCTACATCGGCGGACAGCAGCGTCGGTATTCCGGCGAGATCGTCTACGAGTTCGGGCCCTTCTACAACGGCGATCGCAAGACGATCTCCCTCAACACCGCGCGCGTGCAGGTCACGCCGCAGGTGTCGCTCGAGCCGAGCTTCTCGATCAATTGGGTCGATCTGGTCCAGGGATCGTTCACCGCCAAGGTTGCGCGCACGCGCGCCACCTACACGATCACGCCGCGCATGTTCGTCAGCGGCATCATCCAATACAACAGCGCCGGCAGCTCGTTCGGCAGCAACGTGCGGTTCCGGTGGGAGTATCGCCCCGGCAGCGAGCTCTTCGTCGTCTACACCGACGACTTCAACACCGACGAACTCCGCCCCGACGTCACCTCGCTTCGCAATCGTGCGTGGGTGATCAAGTTCAACCGCCTCTTCCGCCTGTAAAATGCGGGGGCGCGGTTGGTGCCTGGCACCAACGACGCCCCTATGTACGTAGTTTTTGCGACTTGTGAGCAACAACCGCTGATCGCCCGCGACGATCAGCCGCTCGCCGATGCGCTCGCGGCTCGTGGGGTCGACGTCACTCCCATTCCCTGGACCGAGCTCGATCCGTACGCGGTCATCGATGCGCCGCCGATCGTCCTGCGCTCCACCTGGGACTATCACCGGATGCCGACGATGTTCAATGCGTGGCTGGATTCGTTGGCGGATTCCGGACGCGCGACGTGGAATCCGCCCGATGTCGCGCGCGGCAACATCGACAAGATCTATCTGCAGGCGCTCGAGACGGCTGGGATTGCAATCCCGAAAACGCGGTGGCTCGATCGCGTCGACAACGAGATGATCGATCGCGCGCTGGCCGAAGAGGGATGGGACCGCGCCGTCCTCAAGCCGCGAATCGCGGCAACGGCGTACGGCACTTTTCTGATTTCGCGAGGCGCGGCGTTATCCGGCGAGGAGCTCGCGCCCGCGGGGGCAACGGGCGCGCTGTTGCAGGAAGTCGTGCCGGAGATCGTCTCGCACGGCGAGACGTCGATCGTCTACGCCGGCGGCGCGTTCAGCCATGCCGTCCAGAAGCGCGCAAAGGATGGGGAGTTTCGCGTGCAACAGGATTTCGGCGGCCGCGTCGAGCCCGCATCGCCGTCGACGGCGCTCCTCTCGTTCGCCGCCACCGTCATGACCCACGTGCCCGACACCTGCCTGTATGCGAGGGTCGATGTGGTCGAATCGAGCCGCGGCCCGCTGTTGATGGAGCTCGAGCTGATCGAGCCAGAGCTGTATTTCCTGATCGTCCCTGAAGCCGCGATCCACATGGCGCAGCTCATCGCCGACCGTTTGTCGTAGGATTTGCGGATGCGGCTCGCCGCCGTCGCCCTTGCCGTCGTCTTGTCCGAAGCGCCCAACGAGCGCGCGATGAGCATGCTACGCGATTGGGTCAGGTTCGTCGACGAGCACACCGCCGGCGAGACCGACGCTGCGCTCGACAGTCTGACCGCGTGGACCTACAACGATCTCGAATTGCTGCTGGGATATGTCGAGGCGTTGACCGAGGTCCCGCTCAACATCCCGGTCAGGGGGATTCGTAAACGGCAGATCAACGATTTCGATCTCGCGGAAATCAAGGCGCGCACCAAAGACCTTCAAGTGCGTGGCGACTTCGATCGCTTTCGCAAACGCGCCGTGATCCTGCACACCGATGCCGCCATCCTGGGGGCAGCTCCGGTGGTCGTCGCCGCGCCCGTTGCAGATAAAAGTCGTCCGCCCTGGCGCCGCGGAGAACCCGAGCCGCGCGTCGACGTAAAGAGTCTCGACGGACGCGTTGAAAGCTTTGAGCGCGCCAACCCTAACTGGCAATACTCGATGGGCCTGGTCGAGTCGCTGCCGGCGGCGCCCAGGCGCGATCGGTTCGTCGCCCAGTGGTACCGCGCGGTCGGCGCCTATTTCGCCAAAGAACGGAACTACGCCGATGCGATCGGGCATTTCGAGCGGGCCCAGCTCGTGGTGCCAGACGATCCGCTCGTGCTCTACGGCGAGGCGTGCCTGCAGGAAACGCTCGGCGCGCCGCGGATTCAGAACTACGTCCGCGTGACGACACTGCCAAACGGCCTGGTCATTCGCGGCGTGTCGTTGCCGCAGACGCATCTGCGCCGCGCCGAATCGCTGCTGAGAAAAGCGCTTGCCGCCGATTCGCATTTCGTCGAGGCAAACCTGCGGCTGGGACGCGTGCTGACGCAACTGCAACGCCACGAAGAGGCGCTCCCCTACTTGCAGGCGGCGATCGCCGACTCGCAAGATCGAACGGTGACGTATTACGCGCATCTCTTTTCGGGAGATGCCGCGCTCGCACTCGGACGGCTGCCGGACTCGAGGCTTTCTTACGAAATCGCCGTGGCGCTCTATCCCGATTCCCAGGCGTCACGGCTGGGACTGGCAGCCGCTTTTCGCGCCGCCGGCGATCGCCCGGCCGCGCTCGCGACCCTGGAGCGCACGCTCGTCAAGCCGCCTGCGTCGCGGGAGGGCGACGATCCCTGGTGGGACTACTACTTTGGCGATGCCGCGAACGTCGACAGGCTGATCGAAGAATTGCGGGAACCGCTGCGGAGCCGCCAGCCATGATGCGCGCGATCGTGACGCTGGCCGCCGCCGCGGGCACCAGCCTCGCGGCGATGCAGCCCACCTTCTCCACGCGCGTCGAGGGCGTTCGCGTCGACGTGCTGGTCACGGATGGATCGCGGCGGCCGTTGCGCGGGCTGACGGCCGCCGACTTCTCGATCCGCGACAACGGCGTCCCTCAGCAGATCGACCTCGTCAGCTTCGGCGAAACCTCGCTCAACGTCGGGCTCGCGTTCGACCTGAGCGAGAGCGTCGTCGGCGCGCGCCTCGACCAGTTGAAGGCCGCCAGCGCGGCGCTGACCGCGGAGCTGCACCCCGGCGATCAATCGGCGCTCGTGACGTTCGACACCGTGGTGTCACTGCCCTGCCCGCTCTCGGCGAACCGGTTGTGCGTGCGCGATGCGCTGAACGCCGCCACGCCGGCGCGCGAGACTGCACTCGTCGACGGTGTGTTTGCGGGCATGATGATCGGCGAATCCGATGCCGGCCGATCGCTGCTGATGGTGTTCAGCGACGGGCTCGATACGGCCAGCTTCATCGACACCGATCGCGTGCTCGACATGGGACGGCGCTCCGACGTCGTCGTCTACCCAATCACGACGAAAGGCGCTCGTCCGGATTTTCTCGAGGAGCTGGCGTCGTTAACGGGCGGGCGCCTTCACGAAGTCGAGGCCAGCGGCGATCTGTCCGCGACTTTCCGCGCGATTCTCGACGAATTCCGCCATCGTTACCTGATCACCTACGCACCGAAGAACGTGCCGAAAGACGGCTGGCACAAGCTCGAGGTCATGGTGAATCGATCGGGTGCGAGAGTGAAAGCGCGCCCTGGATACCAGGGCGGCTAGTTACTTCTTCGTAAAGCGTAAGTCCCAGACGCGATCCTGATTCACGCTCAGGGCATCAACCGCACCTGAAGCGTTCCGGATGAACGTGATCGTGCCGATCGATCCGCGGAACTTGTCCGGTCCGATCGCGGTCAGCTTGATCACGGTGTCCGGGCGCCGCTTCAGCACGAGCGCTCCCTGATCGACGGCCGCCGTCAGCATCGTTTCGGCCTCGTCACTCCAGTAAGTACCGGCGAGCGCGTTCAACTGCTCCGCAGACGGGGGCGGATTCAATGCGGCAGGCGGCGGCGTTGCCGCTCGGGCCGGCGGGGCAGGCTTCAAGCGCGGACCGAGGAACACATCCGATACACGATTCGCGGACCTTGTCGCATCGCCATCCGAGCCGTTGCACAGCACGGCAACCGACGTGTTGGTGTCAGGAAAGCGATTGAGATGCGCGCGATACCCCGCAGTCGATCCGCTGTGGTAGACGTTGTGCACGCCGCGGTGTTCTTCGACGAAAAACCCGAGGCCATAGGCGAGCGGCTTGCCGTCGTTGAAGTAGCCGACGGTGCTCATCTCGGCGATCAACTTCGCATTGCCAACTTTGGGGGTGACGAGGTTTTCATTCCACATCAGCAGATCGCCGAC
>Ga0137455_1000016_pt1 | contig 35536 bp, 55 predicted proteins | sample EasRivERMGT600_2_FD_102334 | JGI IMG/M metagenome (GOLD analysis project Ga0137455, IMG submission 102334) | Soil microbial communities from meander-bound floodplain in the East River, Colorado, USA - East River MetaG ERMGT600_2 | ecosystem: Environmental > Terrestrial > Soil > Floodplain ... | reverse complement strand
TGGGAGGGCTATGTCGATTCAATTACTATCAACCAAGCAGGTCTTTCAGTCACACACGGTCCGGTATCGCAGATTGCCAATCGAATCTTTGCTATTTATTCTGGTGTCGATACCAGTGTTTACCCGCCACAGATCGGGGTAAGAAAAAGAACACCCACTCAGAATAATTTGGTTTCCCAGGCTGCGTGGGGAATTTGGCCTCTGATTCTTTCTCTGGCTGGAGTAAGTGACGCTAATTCTGACCAGCTTGTGAGCATGTATCTGGGTGAGCATGGACATCCGGAAATAAATTCAAATTTTTCTTTTTCCGGCGAAGAAATTTCTCTGACAATCAACTGTCTGGGCTGGTTCACCACACTTAAATACCCCTATAACTATACGACCAATTCAGGTACAGTGGCGATCAGTACCCGTATGATACAGGTTCTCAATGCCAATCCCAATCCTGGCTGGATCAGCAGTGACTACACCAAAATTACAACCAATGCCACAGCCGTCCCACAGTTTGAAAATGACGATCAGCTTGCTATGGAACACTTGAGAGGATTGACGGCAATGGGGGATGCTGCCCTACAGCGGTATATCCTGGGTATCTATGAAGATCGAAAAATTAAATACGCGCCTGTCAGCACTCAGATAGACTACACACTCGAACTTCGCGACCCCAAACGACAGGTCTTCGATTCGAGCGGTAGTTTGGTCGCTCCCTGGAAAATTCAGCCTGGACAATGGGTGTTCTTTTCTGATTTTATTCCGAGTCTGGGTTCTCCTTTCCAAGATTTTCATCTTGATCCCAGGATGCTTCGAGTTGAGACAGTCGAATTCGATATGCGAACACCTTATGCCGTACAGTTTACAGGTGGTGTGGCATCTAAATACGAGCAAAGAAGCGCGCGTTTAGGACTGAGAGGGGCAGAAGTCTAATGGCAAGGCAACTACCAACTGATGTATTGATTTCTCCAGAACAAACTCCTGTTCCTGTCTTCAATACCAATCAATCCGGTCAAGCTATTTCTACAGATCAATTGCAGCCGACTCCAATTCCTGCTCCTGGTACTGTTCTGAAGTCTGATGCTACGACTCTGATCCCAACAACTACAGAGGCGCAGGACAAAACAACAGAAGGTCAGCGTCATATCAACCTGATCTGGGAGAATACTCAGAGTCGAATTGCTGTTTTTGTTGTGGGTGTAGGCGTGATTGTAAATTCAGTAGTAGTCGTCTCTATTATCTTTTTCAACAAAGAAACATCTGTTACACAGCTTGCTTTGATCTCAATTTGCTTGCAGTTCATCAACTTGACTACAGGGATTGTAATCGGTTTCTATTTTTCAAGAACAAATCATTCAGCTACGGGTGGTGTCGGTCCGCAACCTATGGATATGTATACAGGAAGATAAAATGAGCAACGACATAGTAGCTTCTCTAAATTTAAGGGTTGAACTTGAGACCATCAAAAGCATGGCAGTTATCTTGCTTGGCAGCGAGAAAAAACAATTAAAAAATCTTACAAAATTCTCGATTCCAGATGGCGGTTCCCCCATTCCAGCCGGTGTCTATCCTTTCTCTCCAGGTCGATACTCTCTACTGACCCCAGATGGTCTGGTCGAAATTAAAGAAGGTGACTATATCCTACAAACCCTAGACAACTGCTTCTACTTTATCCGGCTGGAGAAAACCGAGTAATGCCAATTGTACAAGTCCGCAATGCGTCAATGGAGCAACTCAATTCCGCTGATCTTCTCGATGTTGAGGAGAGAAATTTTGGTGCTGAATGGTATGACCATGCAGGCGGCCAGGTTATACTGCTCGGTACTGGCCCATTCACACTCAACTTAGACACAGAAAGAATAAATTCAGCGCCTGAATTTTATTCGATGGCTGCTGACATCCTCACAATTGCTGAAGCCGGACTCTATCTCTTTTCTTTTCAACTTATGCTGTCGAGCAATGGCGATGGCATCAATCGCATGTGGCTTGAACAAGACCCAGACACAGGCACATTCGTAGCCGTACCTTCAGTTATCACTCACATACCAACTCCGGCAATCACTGTGACCGGCAATTCGACAGGGATGGTAACGTCCTTGATTCAAGTAGGCATAAACTATCGCTATCGCATTCGTTATGAGCAGATTACAGGCTCTACTCCCTGTACAACTGTAGTGGATGGCTCCAAACTCTCCGTTGTACGCCTCTTTAAGAACGGTTGACATAACAACTATTTAGTCTGGTTCTAGCAATTCACAACAAGCACGTAAGTAGTTGTATATATCTCACTTCGCGTATAGTGATTTTAATATATAATATATAAGTATATATAATAGGAGAAGGGGCAACTACTGAAAGACTTGTTGTAAAAGCCTAGAATATAAAACTTATCAGGTCGCATAATAGACAAGTCTCAAACCGCCATGCTATATTGTGAGCATCAGATGGCGAAGGAAACAGATACTTCTACCAAGAGGGCGACAGGGGTTCGATTCCCCTCAATCGAGAAATCGATTGTAGTTTAGTTGGTCAGAACTCCTTCAGCAAGACACTGTTCCAACTACTTCCTCTGATAAAACAGAATGTTGGAAGTAACAGGCACACTTCGCTGGCCTTCGGCCAGTAGGCGGGTAGTCCGTCTTGATGGTTCAAATCCATCCATTCTTACTCGCCAGTGGTGGCTCTCAAGGGTCGTATCTTCTCATTAGAAGTTTCTTGACGACTGGTTGGGGCAATTGATGAAAGATAAAATAACAGGTCGGAGTCAAGAAAATATTGAAAACATGGTATCTAGTTTAATTAAGGATGAAGATACTAAGGAGCTACAAAAACTATATTATTCTTTAGAGAATTTCGACGCTTTAGTTTTAGTTCGCCAAGATATTTTTGAGTATCTAAGAGATCGTGGAGTAAGAGTTACGGGATAAGATTGTTCGGTGGTGTCAGATTAGAGTTACTTCTACTTCAGATAGAGAAACGTGAGTTCGAATCTCACTCAGGTCGAAAGACTTGATCGTCTAGGGGCAGGACGCTAAAATTTCTCTAATCGCCTGTTTCCCCGAACAATCTTTAAGGATGTTCTAGCAGAGTCGAAGGTCTGGGTTCAAAGCCCATAATGATCTGCCCGTAAAGGAATCCCGTAACCATCCGGTCGGGCTGATGGTGTAAATGGTCAGCACATCGACTCTGCTTTATAAGTAAAAAATGTGACGGATGGTGTTTGGTTACGGATACTTCTTGGGGATGTAAACCCGTAGCCGTCTCTTTCCTCCGTCACATTTTGTCAGTTCAGAAAACTGAATTGTGGATTGAAACAAAAGAAAGGTTTTAATACTGTGCTTAGTTTTTTAGCCTATAGTTTGACTGTTGTAATGCTTGTTACTGGAATGTTTGGCGATGTAGGGATGGGGCAGAATGTCCAGGTTACGACTACAAATGTAACTGAGATTCATGCCTGTGTAACTGGAAGTAGCTCTCAGTGTACTGTACAGGTCAATCAAGGCACGCATCTTGTCAAGGCCAAGCCGCTGCCGAGCTATCCAACCCCTCCTGGTTTTCACTGGAGTTGCGACCAAGCATCCGTGTATGTGATCACAAACAAAGCAGTAACGCTGCATTGCCGACTGTATCCTGGGTTCTGAATACTGTTTTTGGTTAAATAAGTCTTGTTCGGTGGTGAAGAAACACAGTTGCATCGATGTGGACTTAACTGGTAGCCAGCAAGTCAGTAGCCTTAACCGCAAGGAAAATCTTATTCTTGCAACACCAATAAGGAGACTTGCTAGGGAGTTGGTTCGAGTCCAACCCGTATCACAACAAAATCTGTGCTTCGCGGTTTCCCCGAACTAATTCGAGCTTGTGGCCTAGTGGTTAAGGCACTTGATTGTCAATCAAGAAATCGCCAGTTCGAATCTGGTCAAGCTCGCCTGAAAGACAAATAGTTTCTTCGTTCAAAGCGAAGCGGGGCGGAAGTCCGTAATCATTCGGCAGTCACGTAACTTAAATGGTCAAAGGGGTTTGTCTTTCTGTAACTGGTAAGCGTGATTCCTACTCTACGCTGGATCAGCCAGAGTCGAAATAATCTGGCAGAAAAAACAGGTATCCATTCCCTGTACTGAATGGCGGAGCGTTAGGCCAGCGCAATCGAGAGGGCGAGCCGGAAGTAGCCTGAATACTGGCCTTTATAGCGGGGTAGAGGATCGGTGTCCTCATCAGGCTCATAACCTGGAATGGATTGGTTCAACTCCAATTCCCGCTACCTGGCATCAAAGCGAGACTTCCTCTAAGATTACTGAAGTCAGCGCAATGCCCCAACAGTTTCAGGAGTTGAAGGTGTCGAAAGACTAGATTACCAGCTTTCAACTCCTGGGACTGAACGAATCGATTAGCCAGTTTGCGTCTGAGGCTTCTGGTTAATCGGTTCGTTCAGTCGGAAAAATAAAATTTTTCGATTATAAAGGATTTCAGAGAGTAATTGCACCTTACAAATGACTGTCGCCAGGTATAGGACTTGGAGACTCTGAAATCTGGTCAGACAACAAGGTTATCTTTATCAAACCTTAGTCACATAGGGCTTTTTATTGGGCGAATCACACACGAATACAAAGCCTTGCTGTCTGACCAGAATCCTATAGCGCGTTGGGGATGAGTGATGCCGGACACAGCGTAGGCTATAGGGTTCTTTCATGAGATTATGTTGGCTGGTGATAGGAAACAGTTACTTCTAAGTTCGATTCTTAGTACGGCTACCAGAGCGTCCTGGGCTAAACGTCTCGATGGCGGTTTAGCGATCTGTGACCGACAGTTTCCGCCAACCTTATAAAGTGTATACACGAAGCTGTCTCGTTAGCGCAGCGAACCTACTGCGACAGTGTGGGGGAAGGCTAAAGGGCTGTCCAGAAACGCCCTGGAATGACAACTTGAGTCAGTAAACAAGTCGGTATGGGACGGATGCCGTTAAGGAGTTCTGATCAAACTCTCTGTCCCCATCAGAGCGTAGCGCAGCGGTAGCGCACTTGTTTTGGGAGCTAAAGTTGCTTTGCAGATATTGCGGTAAAGATTTTTCTGAGGAACATTTTGAACTAGCAAATGTCTTAAATGGCATTGCTTACCGACGTAGAAAATGTAGAAGGTGTTATCAGGATACAAAAAACGAACGTAAAGATAGAATAAGGTCTTGGATTTTAGAATACAAAAAGGATAAGAAGTGCGAGAATTGTGGAATAAACGATCCTAGAGTATTAGAATTTCACCACCAAGACCCTTCACAGAAGGAATTTAATGTTGGGGATATTATTAGAAATGGCAAGTCTATAGAAAATTTAAGGGTGGAGATTGATAAATGTATTGTTCTGTGCGCCAATTGTCACAGAATAATACATTGGGAAGAAAGTCATCAGAGTGTGGTGTAATGGCAACACGCCTGGTTTGGGACCAGGGGTCGGGAGTTCAAATCTCTCCGCTTTGACATGCTGGTTGTGCCGGAAAATTCAATAGTTCGTGACGGTGCTATTGAGCATTACTGGTCGGCACAACCAGTATTAACCAATATCTAATGGGCCGAGTAGACGGTAACGCGCCGTGTTAGGCACGAAGTTTGCTGAAAAACGCAGCGGTGGGCCTCAACATTATGTTGTTTGTAGCTCAACTGGCAGAGCACCATCCTGTGAAGATGGTGGTTGTGGGTTCGAATCCCATCAAACAACCCTCAAGGATTTTTAGGAACAATCCATGAATGAAGTTTGGGTATTCAATCGAACCGGAGACTTTCAGTTTTTTGCTTGTGCTATCTTCTCGACTAAAGAACTTGCTTTTGAGTGGATTGTAAAAGAGAAATCGATTGGCATTCTGACAAAATATACTTTGGACAAGCCGGACGATTCAAATTTCCCTGAACACTATCATTTTGAAGATGAAGATGATTATTTAAGAATTAAATAATTTTGTTAGATGGCGCTAGATCGCTGTTACTTCGATATTTTTTGTTTCAGGGGATTGTATGGAACTTTTCGGATTTAGAATTACGTTAGCCAGAGTGTTTGTATTCGCAATCATTACAGCGATTGCGATGGCAGTTCCGGCCATTCGGAACTTTCTGTGGCTTATCCTGCCATTAGGGAGTGGAAACGATGACATCATAGAAGGGTTTGCTTTAGGGATAATTTTCGTAATTTTGTTTGTCAAAGTCTGGACAAGAATCCCAGATGCTCTACACCAGAAAAAGTAATCTCAGAGAAAGAAGAAAAAGTGAAGAAAAATTTTATTTTCTCCGTATTGCTGTTTGTTTTGTTTGTCCTCTCCGGCTGTTACCGTAATCGCCAAGTTCAGTCCTATCAAGTCGGTCTAAAGCTCGATGACGGTGTTTCGATTACAACTGTCGTCGGACCTGGCCTTTATAGCAGCGGCGGCTGGTTTGCCGATCTTGTCACCATCAACGGCTCCAATATCACGACTGCCTGGAACGATCCATCTCTTGTCACCAGGGATAAGCAGCCTATCGGTTTGACGATGGCGATCTCCTTTGCCCGCAAGCGCGATTCCGAATCGATCAAAAAACTTTATAATGACTATCACACTGAAGCCCTGGATGATACCGCATTGACCACTCTGGTTCTCTCTCGCGTGCCATCCGTTGCCAAGACTATCACGACCAAATATACACTTGATCAAATGCTTGGCATTGCTGAAGGCGCGCAAGCGGTAGGGCGTGAGGCGACAGCTAAAGAAGTCTTTGACTTGCTTAAGGCCGAAACTGACAAGCTCAGTGTCGAACTGACATCTGTCCAGATTTCCGACATTGCTGTGAGCGATGAATTTAATAAGGCTCTCAATGCCAAAGCTCAGGCACAGATCAATATCGAAGTTGCCCAACAACAGACCAAACTGATCACGGAACAACTCCAACAGGAAAAGGCGACTACCCAAATCGAACTGGAGAAAGCCAATCGTGAGAACTTGGTCAATGAGCAAAAGGCCAAAGCCTATGAGGAAAGTCCACAACTTCTCCAGCTTCGCATGATGGAATTGACCGCACAGATATTGGATGAAGGCGATACTGTGATCTATGTACCTGAAGGCTCGAATATCACCAGTGTCTTGACTGGCAATGCTCCAGTGATTCCAGCCAACTAAACTTACTAGGTCACATAATAGACAAACCCTTGTGAGGTCTGGTATCTTAGTGACGTTGGATGGCGTAGGCAGCGGCTACTTCATGCTAAGAAATACAACCGCAGCCGTCAATTTCCTCCGACAAACCGAATAACAGTTGAGTGGTGATAGTTAGAGATACATCGGAATTCCGTTAAGGAATTAGACCAGTCTAACTGCCGTTTCCCTCAACACTAAAAGAAAATAGCTGGATGGTGATGGTTAGAGTTACTTCTTGCCAGGGGAAACCCAACCGCCTCATAAGAAAGAGGCAACCGTCGAAAGACGGCAACTCTCGCCGCTGTTTCCTCCAGTAAACTCTTTAGTGTTTTGGACACGGAAAATAAAATTTTCCGTGTTTTTTATTTTTAATTTCTCAGAAAGAGAGCCAAAAGAATGAAGACCAATACTCCGGTAAAGCGAGAGAAGTTAGTTACCCATGAAGGCGGGCGTGCGGTGAATATCAACGCCGAGAAGATGTTGCGGCGTTCATTGATGTCCTGTCTCTTATGGGAGCAGGAATTCTATGAAGACGGCAAGACCATCGCGGATCGTCTCGCAGAGCTTGTCCCACAGGTCGCTCCGGCGAAGGTGGCGGCAATGGCTATCGAAGCACGCGAACAGATGAAGTTGCGCCACGCGCCTCTCTACATTGTTCGTGAGATGGCGCGCCACACTTCCCACAAACCATTCGTGGCGGAAACGCTCGGTCGTGTTGTGCAGCGTGCCGATGAAGTGGCGGAATTTCTCGCTATGTATTGGAAGGATGGCAAGGTTCCGGTCGCCCACTCTGTCCGTAAGGGCTTGGATGTGGCAGTTCGTAAGTTTGATGAGTATGCGTTGGCAAAGTATGACCGTGAAGGGGCGGTGAAGTTGCGTGATGTTTTTCGCATTGTTCACCCTGAGCCAAAGGATGAGGCTCAGTCATCGCTGTGGAAGCGGGCCATTGCCGGTGAATTAGAGACTCCCGATACCTGGGAAGTCGAGTTGAGCCGGAACGATGGGATTGACAAGATGACCAAGTGGGTTCGTCTCTTGACTGAGAAGAAGTTAGGTGCATTGGCCTTGCTGCGTAATCTCCGCAACATGGAACAAGCGGGTGTGAGTCGTTATTTGATTGCGGAAGCCATTCGTGAGATGTCAACTTATCGACTCTTGCCTTTTCGCTTTATCGCCGCAGAACGCTATGCGCCCCACCTTTCCGATGTTCTGGAGAGCAAGATGCTGTTGATGTTGTCGGATGCCAAGAAGCTGTCTGGCCGTACAGTCATTCTGGTCGATGTCTCTGGTTCGATGAATATGGAGCTTTCCGGTAAGTCTGATATGAAGCGTATCGATGCGGCTTGTGGTGTGGCGATGGTTGGTCGTGAGATGTGTGAAGAAGTGGAAGTTTTCACCTTCGAAAACAAAATCAACACCATACCTAATCGACATGGTTTTGCCCTCCGCGATGCTATCGGTTCACCACGCGGCGGGACGGAGCTTGGTGCAGCGGTTCGAGAGATGAACCTTCGCAGCTATGACCGCTTGATTGTCGTCACCGATGAGCAGAGCCATGACACTGTAGGCGATCCAAAAGGCAAGGGCTATATGATCAATGTTGCCTCTCACCGCAACGGTGTCGGCTATGGGAAGTGGACTCACTTCGATGGAATGAGTGAGAACATATTCGGTTACATAGTTGAGTCTGAGAAAGAACAGATGTAAGATAGAGATTGCCAGGGACTCAAGGACGCGGACTAACAAGGTAGAGGGAAGGTCAGACTTCCCTCTACTGTCCACACAGAAAAAGATTCTACAGAAAGAAAAAATTAAAATTTATGACCTACACCATCAAAGTATTAGCCAAACTAATCGAGCTAGGGCAGTTGGGCATCAACCAGGAAAAGACAACTCTGGTTTTTCGACCTTTCAATCCTGGCGATCCCAGGGTGAAATTTCTAGCTAAGAACACAAACTGGCATCCGGTTCGGGATTGCAAAGATGTTCTCCAGGCGACAGCGACTCTGGAGAATTTTTATAGCATGGAAGAAACTCAACTTCGATATTTGCCCACAGATAGAGTGGTGAAGTGGGTAACAGAAGCGGCAGAGCTTTTGCCGGATTTTATGTCGCCTATCGACAAAGAGTTGAAGGCTTCGGCTCTCTTTGACTGGCAACAGGACGGGGCTAGGTTTCTCTATCCGAGAGATCGAGCCATGCTTTCTCTTTCCCCTGGCTTGGGTAAGACCCTCACTTCTGCCTTCGCAGCCGGATTAAGAGGGTTCCATACGATTCTGGTTGTCTGTCCCGCCTCCCTTTTGTTTTACTGGAAGGGCGAGTTGGAGAAATGGAAGGCGGATATACCGCTCGCTCCATTCGCCTATATTTGGCATCGAAAACTAGGCCAATTAGAGAATGTAACTGTTTTCCCTGAGTATCAGCAACAATGGATCATCACCAATCCAGAGACAGCCGCCAAGTATCAGAAAGAATTGGGGGCTATGCCTTTCGATTGCATGATTGTCGATGAATCGATCATGTATAAGCACCGTGAATCTCAGCGATCTCAGGCCATGAAAGACCTGGCTAAGAACTTCGAAACAGTCTGGTTTCTGACGGGCGCACCGGCAACTAAAAACCTAGATGATATGTGGCATCAGTTTCATATTCTGAAGCCTCAAGGCTATCCGAGTTACTGGCGATTCACTCGAAGCTATTGCCTGGTCGATGACGATGTGTGGGGCAGTAAGGTTATTGGAAATATTCCAGGAGCCGAGAAAAAAATAAAAAATAATTTTGCTGATATTTATTTTTCTCGCACTCAGGACGATGTGGCCGACATTCCTGACTGGATCATGGAAGACATCGATATTCCTATGCTTCCGGCTCAGGATGAAGCCTATGAAACATTACGGAGTGAACTCTATATTCGGTTGGAATCGGTAGACCCGAACCAGGTCATCACAGTCGGCAACCATTTGGCTTTGATGATCCGGTCCGTCCAGGTAGCATCAAACCCCCTTCTGGTCGGGGGAGTTGACTCAGCCGGAAAATGGGATGCTGTCCCAGAATTGATGAACATCTATCCTGGTCCCTATATTGTCTGGGTAAATTTCATCGAAACCGGACTGGCGCTTCGAGATAAGTTTGGCAAAATGGGCATGAATGTGGCTCTCGCCAATGGCTCTACCAAGATGGAAGACCGTAACAAAATGGTTGATGCTTTTCAGAGGGAGGAACTCGATGCCATCATCCTTAACAATCAGGTGGGAAAGTTTGGGTTTACCCTCACTAAAGGTCGAACAGCCTTCTTTGTTGAACGCATGTATGACGACAGTTATTTTCAATGCCTCCACCGAAATCGAAGAATCGGAACTACGCAATCGCCAATTATTGTCAATATGCGATCTGTTACCAATACTGGCGGACAAACCATCGATCATCTTATTCATTCCACACTTGATTACCGTGTTGGAATGATCAAGCGGGTAACGGCAGCCGATTTGAAGAAACTTTTTGGGCCGAAAAAATGATTAAAAAAACTTACAAAATTTTTGAGTTGAAGAAAGAATACTACAACACTTACTCAGCCAATTATGTGTTTGGCTCAGTCTTTGTTCCGGTGGACGAACTAGAGACAAAAGAACAATGTGAGCAAGTAATCGAAAGTATGGGGTTGTGGGGCGAGCAATATGCTATAGTGGAAGTATGGGAAAGGGTGAATGAATGAAAAGATCAGTTGTCGCCTACGGGGTAGATGAACCTACTCTCGTTATCGAAGTGGATACAGGGGAAGAAAAAATGAGTTTTCAGCAGCAACGTATTCAAAATATGTCAGACGAAGATGCCCATCGCCAGGAGCTTATGCGGCGTCGGCTGGAGAATCCAGATGAGAAGAAGCAATTCCGTAAAGCCTTTGCTTTCAAGGCAGGGGCGGATTATTCGACTCTAAAGCCTTTTTGTGAGGACGTGATTGTCTGTATCGATGGCTTTGCAGATCATACCGATGTTGTACGGGCCAAGCTCGAACTGGCTTTGGCTGACTATGATTCTGATCGGGATGTACTGGTTGTGATCGGGCGATCCATAGACAATTTAATGGTCGGTTTGATTGTGGCTGAGAAGGTTCGACAGAAACCAAACGCTCGACAAAGTTTTGCAATTGCGGTATACTATGGCTTCTCTTATAGGTTCTACGAAGTCTATCTTGACCCGACAATCGAGACACATCGTATCCAAATAAAGTAGAAAAATAAAATTTTTTTCACCGACACAGAGAAAGAAGACAGAATGCCCAGAAAGTCGGTTGCATACTCCAACACACGTCTTACAACCTTCAAACGCTGCCGCCTAAAGTACCATTGGCAATATGTGGATAAGCAGGAATCGAGCGGTTCCGCCAGAGCCTTACGGCGGGGCGCAGCGGCGCATTTGGCTATGGCGGCCTACTATCGTGGTTCTCCCATCAAAGAGGCTGTAGCGCACGCCTGGGAGTCCTACGGGGCAGCCTCCGAAAAGGGCTTTGGCTACATGAGCGATCTCGATTTTCTTCTGACCCGTTACTTTAAGTGGGCAGCGGTGAATGATCTTTGGAAAGTCGAGATGGTTGAGGAAACTGTCGAAGCGGAGTACAACGGGATCAAGCTGATGGGAATTTGGGATTTACTCGTTCGTAAGAACGGCCAGCTATGGATAGTCGATCATAAGTTCCAGAAGTCCCATTCCTTTGCCAACCTGGAAGTTGATCCCCAAGTCAGCCAATACATTGCTTTGGCTCGACTCAAAGGATTGAGAGTTGCCGGTCTAATCTATAACATTATCAACTTGGAAACTGGACAGACCAAAGAGATTGCATTGCGGCAGCAGGTAGGGCGTCCCGATTATTTTGTCCAGACCTATTTGGATAGCCTTGCTCCCCAGATCAAAGAGATGAGAAAGGCACAGCGGGGAACACTGCCGATTTATCCCAACTGGACAAAGGACTGTTGTTGGGATTGCTCCTTCTATCGCAAATGTATTGATGACCCTTATACCAAAGGAGTATCGACAAGATGACCGAAGAAAAAATTAAAAAATTCTTTATGAACCATATTCATGAGTCGATGTTGCCGGAACCTATCGAGCAAAAAATCGATGAGGAAAAGAAGCAAGCTGTTTTTACCTACCCGCTGGATAAGGGTTCTTGCCAGCGAATCTATTCTAATTGGGCCTATACGATTTATCTCTCTTAAATCTTATTAGGTCGCATAGTGGATTTTGGGGCGGGTTGTTTTTATAATCAAGGAGTAGAACAAATGAGTGATGTAGTGAAGGAAAACGAAGTCGATGAACAGGAAAACACAGAAGGAGAAGGGACAGAAGATGAGCTAGATGCCACAGAAAACGAGACAGAAGAAGGCAAGTTCGAGAGAGTTGACGAAGAAGATGATGAGGAAGAAGAAGGCGGTTCTTTTGGTACTTGGGACAGTAGCATTGCTGCCAAGCGTTTCAAGGTTCTGCTCTATGGTGTAGCAGGAACTGGCAAAACAACAATGGCGGCAACTTTTCCAAAACCTCTTTTTCTCGATTTGGAAGGTGGGATGCTCAGTACCAGGCGAGTTGGACCTGTTCTGAGATACCCTAAGAATCCAAGTGAAGACATCAAAAGTTACCCGCAAGTCGTGGATTTTTATAACGCTATCGTGGCGGACAAAAACCCACAGTTCGAGACAATCGTAATCGACTCGCTCAATGAGTTGCAGCTTTTGGTAACATCGTATGTTGTCGGCAAGTTTCGGAAGGTCACACGTCAATACGACGATCAGATGACCCTTGCCGATTATGGCAAAGCCAATCGAGACTTTGCTAAAGTAGTACGGCTCTTTCTTAAGCTCCCTTATCATGTGGTCTTTACAGCAGCGTCCAGCCAGAAGGAATTTGGCGACGAAGGGGCTTTACAGATTGCGCCGAAGTTTGTCGGGAAACAAGTAGGGCCGGATGTGCAGCGCATGATGGACATGATCGGATACTGCTTCGCCAAGCGAATGCCCAATGGAACCAGTGAACATTATGTCAGTTTTCGCATGACCGCTGACTATCTGGCAAAAGATCGTCTGGGGATTGTAGATCGGGATATTCCCAACAGTTTTGATGCTTTAATGGAAAATATGAAAGGTAAGTAAGATGGCTAAGACGTTTAACACTGGCTCGCGTGGGGGAAATCTCCACAAAGACGGTATCTACCAGGCAGAAATCACGGACGCGGAAGTGACAACTGCACAGAGTTCCGGCAATGAGCAGATCAAGGTACAGTTGGCGATTCTCAAGAATGGCCGTGCTGCGGGCAATGTCGTCATGGATTATCTGACAATGACTGAGGCTGCCGAGTGGCGTTGGAATCAGTTGATGGATGCGCTTGAAGCTCCAGCCAACGTTGACATCGATCCGGAAACCTGGCTTCCTGGTAAAACGGTCTATGTTCGTTTGGAGATTTCTGAGTGGAATGACGAAGACCGCAACAAGGTCAAGGCGTATTTGAGTGACGCGAAGGCGATGAAGTTGATTGCGAAGGAAGCAGAAGCGGGCGGCACAGCCGAGCCAATGGCGACCGATTCCGGTGCGAAGGCAAATGCTCGTAACCGTACCAAGTCGAACGCACCTGAACTGAGTTCTGAGGAACGAATGCCTCTGTAGGGGTGGGATGAAACTAGAGTAAGACTGATTTAGAGATGAAGTTGGGTTGCCCTATCGGTTGATAGGGCAACCCTGATCAGAGGAAAAATTTTAAGGAGAAACACAGAAATGGAAAATAAAAAATATATTTTGGTTCGTAGACTAGGCGATAGCCTTGACTCTGTTCTCGATTACATTGAGATAGATGTTAATCAGTATTTAGAAGAAGGTTACGTACTGGCAGGGCCATTGGTCTACCAAACGTGTGACAACTCAGATGATTATGATTGGCATATAGCTATTCAACCTATGATATTCAAGCCTTAAAAATTCTAGGAGAAAAAATGAATAAAAGTTTTGTTGCAGATACCAGAGAACTAAAAGAAATCCAACATTGCCTTTTTTATGCGGAGAATCTGGCGCACGGCACAGTCGGCCACAATCTCCTGATGTTGGGTGCAAAGGCTTTTGGGGCATTGGGGTTCTCTCTCGACAGTCACCATCAACTTCTATTTCAGGGTCGCTGGATTGATATTTCAATCCCTATCGAAGTAACGATCACACACCAGGAAGTCCAATAATGCGTGTACTTTCTATCGATCCAGGCTTTACTACAGGAGTCGCTATCTACGACGATGACGGCAATTTGGAGTGTGCGATGGGAGTTACCCGCAGAGGACTTCATCGCAACGGATTTTTTAATTGTCTGACCTCGATTGCCAAGCCCGACATCACCCTAATCGAATCTTTGCCGATGAATAATGTGACGTCAGAAATGATGGCGATTCACTCACACATCACACAGTGGTTTAACATTGCCAGTTATCCAGTCGAAATGATTAAGCCCGTTCAGTGGAAGGGATTGATCGGACGAGTCGAAATTCCAGGGCAACACGCTAGAGATGCAGCGACAATGGCTTCATGGTGGCTGGCTCAGAAAGGGATTATAGTGAGCGATGGACAGAACAAGTGAATTAAAAGAAGACTATGAGGCAATGCAAGGATTGATCGAGCAGTTTCAGCAGCGCCAAACTCTCAAAGTAGAGCCAGATGCCAATCATCGCTGGTATCTCTTTGAGAAAGAGGGGCGAGAATCTTGGATCGAGCAATACAATCCGGAGATGTACGAGTACATGAGACTTCAGTGGGGCGGGAGAAAGGGTTGGACAGTGACCCCAATTGATATTTTTAGGACAAGCTAATGACTCCACACGAAGAAACAAAATTTATAATTATGGGCTTTATCGAGACATTGCCTGATGAAGATAAAGCTGAAGTTAAGAAATGTGCTGATGATCTTCGTCAAAAAATGAAGGAATCACCTGTTCATTGGGGGCTGGCTATTGCTTTAGTCGGGGCAGAAGTGGCGGCACAGGAATGACGGTTAAAGAACTGATTGAGCGGTTGAAGGTTATGCCTTCAGAAATGCCTGTCTATATTGGGGATGTTTCGCTAGGCCCACTGCAAGTCTATGATGTACTACAGGAAGAAATTGATGAGAGCGAGTGGGAGAAGGGTGAATTTCTTGGCTACAAGAAGATTACTGTGATTGTTCTGTGGAGATAATCAATGACACTCCTACTTCGTGAAGATATTTTAGCCTGTAAGGGATTGCCCGTTGCCATCGACACCGAGACAACCGGACTTCACTGGTATTCGGATGGCATTATCGGCATTGGAATTCACTGTCCAAAGGCAGGGGTTTCCGGCTATGCCCATCTTTGTCGCTATGACACAATCGATTGGGGGAAGGCCAAACACAAAACAGAGTGGTTGGGGCAGATGGATTTCTCTAAATCCAAGCGCGGCCGTCGCGTGATGGAAGAAAGAATTTTTTTCGAGACAGCCATCCAAGCCACTCCTGAACCAATCAGGGCGGCCCACTTTCTTCCGGCTGTCTGGGAGATTGTCCAAGACCCTCACACACTTCTGATCGGTCATAACCTCAAGTTTGATGCTCACTTTTTGGGACTGAAGCTGTGGGAAATACCGTGTCTGATTATGGACACAGCAATTCTGACCCACTTAGTAGACTGCCGACTGAGGAAATCACTCGCTTCAGCAGAAAATAAATTTTTATCTTCCGACTCGAAGCGAGCGCACGTTTCCGAAGCAGACAAACGATTTGGGAAAATGCCCTGGATGTGGGGGGAAAAAGTTCTCGAAGATTATTGTACCAATGATTGTGTTGTGACCTACCAACTGGCCGAGACACTCATGCCCAAAATTCGTGAGATGGACTTGGCTAAGTTTCTGACTGTCCAGATGAAATATTTGAGACTACTGCAAAAAATAGAGTGGCGTGGTTTCCGTGTAGAGGAAAAATTTTGTCATGACGCTATCGCAGAGTTTGATCGAAACATTGTCAGTCTTGAGCGCGATCTTTTTGATGCTGTGGGTTATACGTTCGATTATCGTAGCTCAAACCAACTCTCTGATGCGATTTATGAGTCTCTTGGAATCGACAAACCTAAAAATCCTTTCGTGGATGATTGGGGAGTCCCAAAGAAGACACCGGCAGCGAAAATATATACAAAAACGGCAACGGGTACGCCGCTACTGGTCAAGCATGATCACCCACTCAAGACAACGATCATCGACCTACGTGAAACAATTAAGCTCAAGGAATATGCGGAAAAATATTTAATTTTACGTGACAGAGAGGGCTACCTACATGCAAGTTTCAATCCCACAGGAGCTATTACCGGAAGGCTGTCTTGCTCTGATCCTAACCTACAACAACTCGCCGCAAGATACCGAAAATATAATTTGGAATCTGCCTATACAGGTGGGAGCGAGCGCGTTGGAGGCTATAACCTACGTCGCTCCTTGTGCAGTAGACCTGGCTACAAAATCGTCAGTGTTGACCATAAGCAGCAAGAAGCCCGACTCTTAGCCATTCTCTCTGGGGAACCCACTCTCCTGAAATTCATGGCCGAACGTCAAGACATTCACATGGCTATTGCCATTCAGGTATGGGGTGACTGTGGAAAAGAAAAAAATAAACAGCATCGGGAGTGGTCAAAAGCAACTGTCTTTGGTATCTGTTATGGAATGAGTGACGAGAGTCTTCAGGAACACTATAACAAACATAGCATCGATGCCAATGCTGTCGAAGTGAAGGCACAATTCTTTGGGACTTTCAGGGGACTTCAGCCCTGGTTTCAGAGAACCATGAGAGAAATCGAAGTTGATGGGGGTATTCGTTACTGGTCCGGTCGCTACTGGTTCCCCTACTTCCCCTCAGAAGCCTACAAAGGCATCAACGCCATCATTCAGGGCGGCGCGGGGGATTTTCTGGCAGTTGTACTCACGCGGGCCGATCAAGTGCTTACAGCGACAGGATGGGGCTATTTGATTTCAATCATTCACGACGAAGCTCTGTTCGAGATTAAAGAGGAATTTATCGATGTTGCCGCTCCAGTCCTGGCAAGTGTCATGGAAGGTTTTGACATCTTTGGAGTGCCTTTCTTGACTGACATCGAAGTAGGCGACAGCTACGGATCATTGGAGCCGTTTGAGACTGTAGTTGATATTTCCCAGATTGATTGGCAAGAATATCTTCGTACCCCTGTTTTCCAGTAGTTGCATTATTCTTAGAAGTATGTGAAAGTTATAAAAATAATATAATTTTACAGAGAAACTTCTTTTCGCATAACTACAGTAAGTGAAGAAAGAAGACCAGAATATGAGTAGCAATATAAAGGCTATTGAAACTGTTTATCAAGGCTATCGTTTTCGCAGCCGACTTGAAGCACGGTGGGCTGTTTTTCTGACTGAAATGAAAATTGTCTGGGAATATGAAAAAGAAGGATTTGACCTGGGCAGAGAAGGTTGGTATCTCCCTGATTTTTGGCTGCCAAAGCAGGATATGTGGTTGGAAATTAAGCCTAAATTAGAAGGTGATCCAGACTTAAAGGGACAGTCTTTGTGCTATCAACTTTCTCTCCATACTCGTAAAGTTGTTGGTTTGATTCAGGGCAATCCTGCTAAGAATCTTGTCGATGGCATTAACTGTGACTTTTCTTTTTTTCTCTTTGGCGGACTGCCCTGGGATTTATTTATTGATGATGAGCCTTTTCCTAACTCAGACATTTTTGAGGGGAGCTATTTTTGGGGAAGTTCTCATTTTGAAAATCTGCGCCAGTTTGTTCTCCTTCAAGCCAAAGAAGGAAAATATCTTTATTTCTCGGATATAGAAGAACTATCAATTCATGCACTAGATGAAGTAAGTCGAAGAAGAACAATTATTGAACTGGACAAACTCTATTACCACCGAAAATACAATAAAGAGCATCCAAGATGGAGAAGTAATAGCCGAATCTGTCCGGCTTATTTCAGCGGGAATGGTTCTGTTTTTCCTGACATAGATGACAACCAGATTTATGAAGAATTAGATATGAAGGTTCAGAAGGCTTTAGAGAAAGCTCGTTCTGCTCGCTTCGAGCATGGTGAAACACCCTAGAAATAAAAAATTTTATGAGAGAGCTTTCACTTTTTTCGGGAGTGGGCGGTGGGATTTTAGCTTCGATACTGCTCGGACACAGAATTGTCGGAGCCGTTGAGATAGATAAATATTGCTGTTCTGTCTTAGAGCAGCGACAGAAGGATGGTGTGCTTGACTACTTCCCGATCTTTCAAACTGACATCCGAGAATTTATACAGCACGGCTATGCAGACCTTTACAAAGGCCACTGTGATCTCGTTTCTGGGGGTTTTCCCTGCCAGCCCTTCTCCCATGCCGGAAAACGTAAAGGGGCCAGAGACAGCCGCAATATGTGGCCTGAAACTATCGAAGTGGTTCGCAGAGTTGCGCCAGAATTTTGTTTTTTCGAGAACGTCCCTGGGCTACTATCCTCCGGTTACTTCGGAAAAATCATCGAAGACCTGGCCGAAAGCGGGTATGGTGTACGATGGAGAATTTTATCCGCAGCCGAATTGGGAGCGCCGCATAAGCGTGATCGCCTCTGGATTGTTGCACACACCAACCGTTTACGACGCTCAGGGGATCAAGCGATCTCTGGAAGGGTGGGAGAAACGGGCAGCCTTCAGGAAATCGATAGGACGGGATCATATAGCTCCGGCTGGTCTGAGCGAACAGATTTGGCTGGAAGAAAACAACATTCCGCTGATGATCTCGAAGTGGCCGACGCCGACAGTGGACGACGCCAACAATGTAAGCCGGAAATCGGGGCAGTACCAGAGCCTCAGTCGAGTGTTCTTTCAGGCGACGGATGGTGGGACACTCAACCCGCGCTTCGTAGAATGGTTGATGGGTATGCCGGAAGGACACTTGAACTTAGAGCCGCTGGAAATGCCCAAGTTCCTCAAGTGGCGGCAGCAGCGTGGCGATTACTTACTGGAGAATAAATCATGAAAGACGGCAGCTATAAGATTAAAAAAGGCGATCTGGAATTTGTTGAGGAAATCAAAAACAACCAAACATCAGATGGCTGGTGGGTAGTTGAGTTGGTGTTGATGGGCTATGAATTTACGTCTATAAATGAGTCAGAAGAAAATAAAAAAAATTCCGATAGCAAGGATGCTATATGACCCTCTCCCGAACATATTACGAAATTTTCTTCTCAGACTCGACAAATTTTTCCCAGATCATGCCCACAGCGAAGGGCTATGAATACCGGACACAGACCGGAATTCCAACCCTGGAGCTTATCCAAAAGCATCTGGATCGGGAAGAAGTGCTTGGAGCCTACACAGTCAATCCTGGCAACCATGTTCGGTGGATCGCCTTTGATATTGACTCAAAGGTAGGCATTGAGAAAGCCAGAGAGATTGCCAAGAAGATAGCAGATTTTCTCAAAGAAAATAAAATTCCCTATGCTATCGAATTTTCGGGGAGTAAAGGCTATCATATCTGGATTTTTCTGATTGAAAAGACAGATGCGAAAAGAGCCAAAGAATTTGGGGAAAAGCTGCGAGATTTTTTTGGCTTTGCCAAGACTGGAAAACTCCATGTCGAAGTCTATCCAAAACAAGAGAAACTGGAAAAAGATGAGATTGGCAGCCTTCTTCGCTTACCTCTGGGCAGGCATCCTGTAACTTTTAATGAAGCCAAGTTTGTCGGTATGGACCAGTGGGAAGAAGGTCCGGCATTGGGGCCGGAAAAATTTTTTGAAGACAAGATAGATATAGATGCGCTCGAAGTAGCTTTGGAAACACTTGATCCCGCCGAACAGATCGCCAATATCCTGGGCGAGTATTGGGAGACGGGCCAACGTCATCAAGTTACCCTCTGTACTTCTGGGATGGCGGCAAATGCTGGCTGGTCACAGGAAAAAACTAAAAAGTTAATTGAAGAAATTCACGTACTTGTACCACAAGGCGAACTTAAAGATCAGCTAAAGGCAGTCGAAACAACTTATAAGAGATTGGCAGACGGCAAGACTGTTTTAGGGGAGAACGGGCTGGCTGTTTTTATTCCGGCTAAAGTCCTTATGGAAGTTAGGAAGTTGATGGGAGTTGTCACATCGACCCTGATTGTCCAGACCTTAGACGCTATCAGGCTGGAGAAACAGGCTGGCTTTCTCAAAGTCAGGTATGCAGCACAAGCAATTATTTCTTATCTCTTAGAAAATGGGCGGCTGGTCAGAGATGATGCACACGTTTTTTGGCTCAATCAGGAAGATCATAAACTAACGCTTGTCAGTAGCTATGCCTGGACAAGACTTCTTCACAATGCAATCGGTATCAATACCGCCGAGAGCTTTGGGCGACAGGTAGCAGAGGCAGTCGAGCATTCGGCATGGAAGGCAGCCAAAGAAGTCCTGGTCAGGAAGCGATCCTGGTGGGATAAAATAAATAAAATTTTATATTTGAATTTAGGTGGGCCGGAAGTCTATGTGATCGACGGGGATATTCTTAATTTGAGGGTGGTTTATAACGGTGAAATCGATGTCCTCTTTAGAAACTCAGAGGACACCTTAACTCTGCCAAACCTTCTCGAAGAAGATAACACCATCGATCCCTGGAAATTACTTGTAGATGATGTGAACTTTAAGGAAACCGACGCTACTATAATTCAGCAGCGGCAGATGCTTAAAGCCTGGATATGTGCCATGTTCTTTCCGGAAGCACTCCCAACACGCCCAATTCTGATGATTCTAGGGGCGAGTGGTTCGGGAAAGACTACAACAGCCAGAAGAATTTTGTGGCTGATTGAAGGAACCCAAGAGAATGTGTTAGGTCAGGTTCCTGATAAACCGGACGCACTCAGAGCAAGTATGGCCGCGCACCGGATGGTGGTGATCGACAACATCGAGAGAACCAGTGTGAGTTGGTTGCCGGATACTCTAAATAGAGCAGCAACAGGCAGCCAAGTCGAACTCAGAGAGCTTCACACTACAAACAGGGTACAAAAAATTGTTTTTAATGTTTTTATGTGCTTGACCGGAACCGATATTCCTTTTTCAGAGGAAGCAGTCTATACCCGTATTCTTCCTCTCGAACTGGCTCATTTGGATGTGTATGAATCAGAGGCATCGGTCCAGTCCAACATCGAGAGCAATTTTGTGGCTTTCTGGCGGGGAATGCTCTTAGAGCTAAACAAGGTAGTGGCTGAACTAAAGGCGCATCCTGAATTGAGTGTGCCATCGCAGACACGGTTGGCAGATTTTCATACTTTTTGTGAGAGAATCAAGGGGGTAGACTTCATTGATGCTGACGAACTCATGAAGGGGATTGTCAATCTGGTCGATAGCCAGAAGGAGACACTCAAACAACACAGTCCTTTTATCAACATTCTAGATGGGCTAATCAAGACGCGGCCGGAAGAAATGACCTCTGCCATGACAACATCAGAATTATTCGCGAGAGCGCAACGCTATGCTGCACAGCACAAACAACGTTTCGACTGGTCAAATGCTCAGGGACTTTCACGCCATCTTGATATGCTAGAGGAATCCCTGAAGAAACATTACGGACTGGTGATCAAGCCGGATCGAGTGGGCGGCAGAGAAATTAAAAAATATTTATTTGGGGCAGCGGTGATAGCAGCCAAAGCCGCAGCCGGAAACCCGAAAGGAAACTAAAATGCCAAATCCAATTCCTGATTGGGACCTGGCTCGTCGCCTGGTCAAATTTGTGGGAATGAAGCAGATTATAGGGGAAATTGCTACAGTTAGAGAAACCAGTGTAACCATCGGTGTCGGGCGGGAACGCCTGGAATCACTGATGAAGGAAAGGGGAATAAATTATAAAATTATTCCGAGTAATGAAGCATCCGGTAAAGATTTTATTATGCTTGAATACGTACCGCACAATCTGGCTTTGGATGCCGGTATCTCCAACCGAGAACTTGATATTTCTTATCGAAAATTTATAGACCGCCAGCTACGAGTACAGGGGGGGATCAAAACCAAAGCGCGCCGTACTCGCATGACCAAAAAGAGGCGCGAGCAAATGATGGTACGTGAATTTTGGGATCGAAAGGAACATGCGCCATGAGTGAGATTGAGCTTGGGATGGTATTAGGGGCAGCAGTAGTCGTTATCTCGTTTATCTGTGGAATTGGCATAGTTGCAGCGGCCATGAGAAGCAGCCAAATCAGCCAAAAGGAGCAAGAACAAAATGAGCAGAACTCTAGCGGAATGGATGAAGGAAATTACTGAGTGGCAGGATAGCATTTTCACTCAGGCAACGCCCTTGTCAGCAGCAATTCACCTGACAAGAGAAGCCTTAGAAGTCCAGCAGTCGGTCAAACTCGGTGAAAAAGGGTGGGAACTAGACTTAGAATTGGCCGATGTTTTTCTTCTGACTGTCGGTATAGCACACCTAGCAGGGATCGATTTAGAAGCAGCCATCGACCTTAAAATGTTCCACAACCGTAATCGGACCTGGGGAGCACCGGACGCCGATGGCGTGGTTGAGCATGTGCGGGGGCCGAAGACTCTGGTCGAAGTTTTTGTTTTTGATTCGGAGTCGGAAAATTTAATTAAAAATATTTTTATGGAGGATGAAAAATAAATGCCTGTTGGAAGATTGAAGTTCGGTGAGAAGATGATACAGAGAACTATTTTGCTTCTTCCAGAGGAAATGGAGAAGATTCAAAGAATTGCCGATGAAGGCAAACTCACTGTAAACGATATTTTTCGTGTTTTAATTTCGGAAATTCCAGCAAATGCTCGCTATGGCATTGTTAGATTGGATGGAGATACCCATGTACAAACTGACTGAGCGGTTTACTTCGCGAGACGGGGTAATGAAACCGGACCCCCGCGAATATGGCATGACCCAACACGGACTCGATGTTGTTGGGGCCGAGAAAGATGATCTGGGTGGGGCAACTCAAATCTTTACCCGCATCGACGGGGGACCTGGCAAGAACACACGCTACTTCACACGTAACAATGCTTTGAATTTTGTGCGCGAGCCAAAGCCAGAATCGGGCTGGTGTGTCTGGGATATGACCCACGACAACGCGGGCTATAATCCTGATGAGGGACAGGTAGGTTGGTGGAATGCCGCTGTAGACGGTCAAGAGAGCGATGTGGCTGATGACATAGGGCTACCCCACTCCTGGCATGTATCGACCTTCCTGGTCTTCACCTGGGCAGAGGGCGATGGCAACTCTGGGCCGGAAGTGCCAACGCCACCCGACCTTCCAACCGGAAAGCGCGCTACTCTGATCACGACAACCTATGATGAGCAGGAAAAGCCTGTTCACACACTCATATTTTACTCGGATGGTAGCTATGAGGACTCGACTATCCATGCCAACTAAATACCCTGAACACGAAAAATTAGAAAAAATAAAAGATTTTTCGCAATCGTGCGGAGAGTTTTTGGACTGGCTTCAAAATGAGAAAGAGGTATTTCTCTCTGTCTATTTTGAGAGTGGATGGCAGAGAGACGAAGGTTTTCTCTATCGTTCTGGCTCGACAGTTCAAGACCTTTTAGCTGAATTCTTTAACATCGACCGTGAGAAGCTGGAAGATGAAAAGATGGCAATGCTGGAAGAACTCAGATCACGCCGGTTTACCCCACAGATTCCAGAGATTAAGGAGATATTATGAATCTTCTAGGCGTACATGATCGGGAGGCGGCGAGCTTTTCACCGCCTCAGACCTGGATACTCGACACAATTTCTTTGGCGGAGAATCCAACGCCACCACAATACGATCCAGATCACTCTTGGATTATCAGAGCGAATTGGGGCTATGGCTCTACCGGAACTATTCCTCTTGATCCGGCAGACCAAAACACCTATATCACTCGTCTAATGGGCTATCTCAAGCGTTCACAAAATGTTAGCCGCATAGTCATAGGCAATGAACCGAATTTGCCGAGAGAATGGCCGAACAATCAGCCGATCTACCCAAATCTTTATGCTGATTTCTTTCGCCGGTGCCGAGATACGGCTTATGACCAGTTCGGGACAAAATATAAATTTTTTATTGCAGCCGCCGGACCCTGGAATGACCAACTCAAGTATCAGGGAAATCAGAATGGTGACTGGATAAAAAATTTTTTAGACACCATCACAGCCTGTCAGGGAGAGCTTGACGGGTTTAGCATTCACAGTTACACGCATGGCTACAATGTCAGTTTGGTTACGGCGCAAACCTTTATGGATGCTCCGTTTCAGAACCGCCATTACGATTTCCAGACCTACCATGACTATCTCAATGCCATCCCAGATAGCTTTTCCGACCTGGAAGTGCATATCACAGAGACAAACGGAGGCAAGAATTGGCAGGCTGTTGGGCTGATTCCGGCAATGGCAGCCGACATCGATACTTATAATCGGGGAGCAACCCACAGAAAAATAAAAAGTTTAATTATTTATCGCTACCCAAACTATGATGAGTACCATTTCAAGGGAATTACTCCTGTAGAGAAGGAATATCTGGGGGCTGTAGCGAAAAATTTTAAGTCCCCAGAAACCGTCAAAGAACCAACTACGCCAACCGGACCGACCGTGCCGAATCCACCGGTTCCGCAGCCGCCACCAATCCCAGAAAAATTAGTGGCAGGAAAACCAACTACGATTGTTCAGGCAAGTATCCTCAATGTGCGTGACAAACCTGGCACGGAGGGATCAAAAATTATCGGGACGAAAAAAATGGGCGATAAAATTTCTGTCCTGGATGAAAAGGAAATTAGTGGCGACTGGTGGTATCAGATCGGGCCAAACCAGTGGGTGATTTCTGAATGGACAAACAGGCCACACGCCGCCCAACTGAGTGACTGGCAGCGAGCTAGAAAATTTACGGGTGGATGGGAAGGCGGATTCCAGAACTTAAGTTGGGACCCTGGCAACTGGACCGGCTGCGATGTGGGAAAAGGAGACCTGATCGGAACAAATTTTGGCGTTTCGGCCTGTTCTTACCCGAAATTAGATATTAAAAATTTAACCAGAGAGCAAGCCGACGAAATTTTCTATCGGAACTACTGGCTAAAGACGGGCTGCGACAAACTCCCTTTCCCCATGAATCTGATTGTCTATGATACTGCGGTGAACTTCGGCGCGACAACGGCGAGTTACTGGCTGGAAAAAAGCGGGGGTGATCCTCTTATATATATAGGGTTGCGGCTTAAGGGCTACCGCAACTCAAAAGCATGGCCGCAAGCGGGCAATGCCTGGATAGATAGAACAGTGGACTTGATCGGGGAAGCGACTCAGATATGAAAGATGACTCAGATATGAAAGATATAGCCGTTAACCTAATTCAAGAAACTCTGGAACCGGATAATGATGGAGCAGCGGGGGCATTGTTGGCGGTGATTTTGGAGTATATGGTTTTAGAGGACGATGACGAGTTTACAAAAGAACGCAAGCAGAAAGATGCTGAAAAAGTCGCCTACCTTGATCGAGTCTATAAAGAACAGAAAATACTTGAGCAACAGATAGATGAAATCTTATCAGGTCACACAATAGACACGCCGCTGTTCCCCTGCTAAATTAAGAGCATGAAAGACGAACGGGAACAAGATGGCATATCGAGCAATGTTTGATGAGCGTAGAGAGTTTGGAATCGAGTTGGAAGGATTTGGACTCGAACGAGAGCAGATATATCAGGCTCTAAGACCTCTAAGACAGAAGGGCGCTTATGCTTCTGTAGGGGAGAAATTTAATAAAAGAATATGGGAATGGGTAATCGCTCAGGACAGTACAATCAAACAGCCTTACCCACTCGAACTTATCTCTCCTGCTCTGAACGGTGTAAAAGGATTGCGACAAATTAAGAGAATATGCGACGTTCTGAACAAGCTGGAGATACAGACGAATGAAAATTGTGGGCTGCATGTGCATTGGTCTGCTGGAGATTTTACCGGAAGACACATGATCAACCTGCTGCGACTGTATGGAAAATATGAAAAAATTTTAGATTTTATTTTTCCTCTATCGCGCCGTGATGATCAAAGCCCATTCGCCCACAGTTTACTCCGAGATGGAAGCACAGCTTGGCTTTATCGAGAGGGTGTCTTTCGTACCCACGCCTACCAACTGGCTAAAGACTTTGAAAAGACCCAAGCAACGACTAATACAAGTAGCTACCCAACAGCACGACATCATAAGGTAAACATTTGTGCCTATAATAAATACCGCACAGTCGAGTTTAGGCAGCACGAAGGCACGTTTGATTTTGAAAAAATTAAAAATTGGATAGTTTTTTCGCAACAGTTAATCAATCGAGCTAAAGATACATCCGTAACCGAAGGTGTAGCGACCTGGGAAAGTCTGATAAAAACATTGGCCTTGACCGAACCGCAACTCAGAGAATCGATGGACTCGCCTGACAAAGTTTATCTCAGAGAGGCGAGAGACTTTTACCAAAAAATTTATCGAGAAAATAAAAAAGAACTGGAGACTAATCATGCCGTTTACCTGGGATCGTGAGTATGACTTTCACGGAGTTAGCCGACCTGTTTTTGTTATTCCACAGGCATTGGTTGGGCCAGAAGATGATGATGATGATGAAGACGACGACGACGAAGAAGAAGACTGGGGTATTTATCCTGACCCTGGGGTAGAAGATGACTTTGACGACGACGATTTTGATGATGACAGCCTGGTTGATCCAGATGACGACGAAGATGATGGCTATGGGGACGATGCTTGATGGCGAATGAAGATAGATTGACCATCGTCTTGAGAGACGGAACAAAAATTTATTGTTTCGATCCTTTAGGTGTTCTTTTCAAGGATGTTATGGCGGTATTTGATTTGACAGTCCGAGAGGGACAGGAAAATGTCACATTAAACATAAGCGGGGATGAATGGCCTGTTGATTTAGAGATTCCCTGTACGAGTTTGAAGTATGTTGAGTCGCATAAAACCGAGAAGATAAATTTTTATCTGCCTGGAGAAAACTAAAATGGGACGTAAACTGTGGGCGAAAAAGTGGGCAAGAAAACCAAAACGAAGTAGCCGACCGTTTTTCCGGTTGGGTGGGCGAAGAAAAAAATTGTTTGGGTTGTTCTGAGGAAAAAATGAACGGCAGAATTATTAGATATAAGCGACCGGAGTGGACGACCTGGAACACGATCAAAGTCAAAGAAGAAGAAGTTGAAGCGAAAGTAGCCGCATTGCGAGAGCTTGGCTATCAAGTAGAATATTAAAATTTTATATTGTTCTTTGGGCCAATTGTAGCGTTGGCTTTGAAGATAACAACTGAATATAGTATCCGAACGGGAAGTTGAGTGAGTAGGGGGTAAGGTATGTAACCGAAATGAAGTATGCTAGGAGATTGCAAACTGCCGCATATTCTACCAACAATCTCTCTGGAGCCGTGAAATAACGGGCACGGCTTCAGAGAGCTTGTTTTAGGAAAATAAAAATGAAAAAATTTTTAAGGGAGATGTTTGTCTGTATGATTGTAGCTTTGATCGTGGGTGCATCTTGGATGGGGATTTTTCTCTGGGCAATGGCCGGAAAGTAGGGAGAAATGCGAAGTAAATATCTGAGGAAGTTATTGGACTTGATCGCAGAGATGAAACAGGACAAGCGCGAACTTGATTCTCAAGAGAAAGCCTTGCTATGGGCGCTGCGAGCAATTTTAGTTGCCTTTTGGTTCTATCAAGTGGATGAGCTATGGCAACATATCGCGGGCTGGAATGTGCGAAATTCTGACTTTGTAATGGAGGACGCTGCCGAACTGAGCCGTAATTTTTTAGAGGCGGAGGCGGCTGAGATTAGTGCCGCCGATGCCGCAATAGACGAGTACCGAGCCGACCCAACAACGGAGATTCCTTTGGAGGATGCCGTGAAGGAGTGGGAAAGAGGATCGATTGATGAGAGAGTCAAACGAATCTTAGATAAATAAAAATTTTTATTTTTCTTTGCCAATATAGCGAATCTAAGCCCTGCCGGTCCGGCGGGGCTTTTTTGTTTTGCCGGTTGACAGACCACATAATATAATGTATGATGTAGTCAATTCTCACATAAAACCAATAGAACCAGAGAAAGAAACCAGAAAGAATGACTACTATAGTACATGACCTACGGGATACCCTGGAGGGAAAAGAGATCGAGATATATAGATTACTGTGCGAGAACTTGAAGAACTCAGAGATCGCAGAGCGCATGTGCATGCCCAAGCCCACAGTCGAATGGCACTTAAAGAATATATATAGGAAGCTAGGCGTCGAAATGAAGACCGGAGAGGGCAACGGTCAAGCAGCCAGAAGGCGAGCCATGATGTATGCTGGAACCCGAATCGAGCAAGTTGTGAACTATGAGAATAAGACAGAAAAATCTTTTTCTGTCCGTGAGATTCGCACCGCAGCCAAGAAAACAGGTTGCAGCCTAGAACAAACAGCCGACTTAGTTTCTTTTCTGGAGATGGAATCATGATTAGTAAAGAGGGGTACTTAGCCGGACGCGCCGAGCTAACTAAAATTTTAGAGGTTATCGAGTGGGGCTATCCCGATCACGAACTTTTTCCCGAACTGGCGCAAGATATTTTTCTTGGTTTTGATCACGAAGGTAATTTTGGCTGGATTCGAGTCACGACCAATACGCATCCAGAAATTTATTATAGTTTTTTGGGTGAAAGTTTTGAGGAAGCAATGGCGGCGGCACTTCTCTTAGTTGAAAGGGACTGAAAAATGTACCGACTTTATAACGAATATGGCGCAGCAAATTTTCCTGGGGGGACACTCTCAGATCGTGTCGCTAATCTTATCCAAGAATTTTTAGTCGAACATCCCGACGCTGATTTGAACGATGTTGAGAACATTGTTGGTCAAACTGCTGGAGCCGTCTTAGCCGAGAAACGCTTACGCTATGCCAACAAAACTCGACTGGCCGAACTAGCTTTGAAAGCCAAAAATTCTGGGGCTTGACAGGTCACATAATGTGATGTATGATGTAGTCAGAAACGAGCAAGAAAACCTAGAACCAGAGAGAGAAAAATAGAATGAGATACAAAATAACGGTTGTTGCAGTAGCGGGGGAAAATCCACTGACAGGTGAGTTTCAGCCAGAGCAGATTGAGGTGGTTGTGGTCGATGCTGCTTCACCGCACAATGCACGAAATTTAGTGCCTGTTTTCATGAAGATGAGCGTCAAGGGTCAATTGCTACGCTTCTATCACGATGGGCAAGAAATCTTATGAGCTACAAAATCCAAGAAAGTTACGTAAACCGGACGAAGGGCTATCACTACGAAGATTCAGCCATTACCGAAACTTACATCGAATCTTTGGGGGAGCTTTTCAAGCGATGCCAAGTCGAATTTGGTCGCTGTGAAGGCAAGATATTTATTGAGGGCATTTCCCAGAGTGAGCCGCTTCAAGTCGGTTGGATTTTTGTTCGCAGCCGAGAATATGAAGGACTAGGACGCTACTACGAAGGGGATCGCACCTATATCCAAGAGGTTTGGGTCACAGTCTTTGCCGATGATGGCGACTAAACTTTTAAGAATTAAATTTTTTCTTCCTACACAGAAAGAGGTTACAGAATGAGCGCATTTGTATGTAGTGCCAAGCATATCGGAACCGTTGCTCAACGGGTGATTGAAAAGTTTCAAGTCGCGGGCAAGCCAGTCAGTGTGAGCGACTTTGCTGAAATGATGGCAAAACTCAACATCGAGTCGGTTGAATATCGCTACGATGAGCCAACCGATCCAAAAGAGTTAAGCGCGTTCATTGCCGAATGCCGCGCAGCAGCCGACAGCCAGGAAATCTGGAATGAGAAAATCAGCGATGCGCGGTTGTTGGGCGCTGTGTCCTGTTTTCTCTACCAGTCTTGCGAATCAGATGCTTGCTACGCAAGCGAAACATATCGAATGGTGCAGCGTCTTGAGAATTTCTTAGAGGGAAATGGCGTCAAGAGCGAAGGCTGGAGTATCTAACCAGAAAACCAGGGACACAGAAAAAGTCTTCCAAATCGGTGTCGAGAGCGACATTTTTTCCTAACCGAAGACACAGAAAACCGTCCCGATCTACAACTGAATAATTACCAGGGATTGAAGATGGAGAGTCGCAGATTCCTATGCCTCACACAGCCGGATGGCGGGCATATCGTTTAATGACGTAAAGACAGCAATCCCGAAAAAATCCAAAGATAAAATTTTATTCTCAGGAGAAAACCATGCCATACATGACTTACACCGACGAACGAGCATTTGAGGGGATCGAGATCGAAGACATTTCCAAAATCAAGTATATCAAGAATCCGGTTCTTTGTCCGGTCTGTAAGGGTCACGGTCACTGGCATCTGAAAATCGATGCCTATGGGCCAGGAATACATTTCGATGCCCATTGTTTCCAGTGTAATGGATGGGGCTATGTCGAAAAGGGTAGCAATAGTGAAACCTGTATTCACACCTTTACCGAAAAGAACATTGGCCGCTGTTTGCACGAACACACCTGTAGCAAGTGCGGTGAAAAGCGCGTTGTCGATAGTAGCGACTAGAAAATAAAATTTTCAGGAGAAAATAAAATGTCAAAACTTATCAAGGGTGAAAATCTGACGCTGAATCAAATCAAACAGGTCAAAGCAGCTTTTGTCCATCGTCCAACTACCGAGAACAACTACCCGAAGCGCAATCCTTACGGGATAAAAATTCCGGCAGTCAGCGATGAGCAGTGGGTCAAAGAACATGCCTTTTATATTGATGCTAATGGGAGTTTGGCAAGCAAGCCGAATTATTGTGAGCCTTTTTACTTAGCAGATTAGGAGCCAGAAAATGCAATTCATCCGAGTCGAGAGCATCCAGGGAGATCAAATGTTCGCTATTTTCGAGATCAGTCGAGAGGAATATGCTGCAATCATTACTGAACGCAATGAGCGTGCCGAGCGCGAACAGCAGAACGAAATCGACCGTGAGCGTGAGCGACAGTGGTATCAAGTCGAGCCAGAAGAAAACTTTTAATTTTTTTGGGGGAAAATAAAATGTTCAAGACAGGGGATCGAATTCAGGTTGATAAAGAGTTTGGCAAGACAGTCACAGCGACCATCTTAGAAATTGACTATCGCAATGGTACGAACATTGCCAAAGTCCGTCGCGATGATACAGGTCAAGAAGATATTTTTGCCTGGAATATCTATCAGGATGAAATCTCTGTAAGAATTGCCACGTCACAGCCGACAGTGACAATGACACAGCAGGAATTCGATAGGAAGATCGCTGATGCCACCGCAGAGGGCTACAAAACGGGCTACACAGTGGGTTTTGATGAGTGCTATCGCAGCGAATACAAAGGACTGCTAGAATGACTAACTTTGGAACACCTAATCCGACAGTCGAGAAAACGCGGGCCATCCGCCATCTGTGCGCCAAAAAATTTATTCCGGTCTTTGAACGGGTTGTCATTGAGGAAAAATGGCTGACACCGAGAGTAGGCGATTTGAGATATATTCGCCATAGCTACAATTACTTTAGCCCAACGCCGACCAGCAAACCGAAAACACTCTGGGCAATCGCCAGAGCACGACGGGCGAAAGTGGGGCAGTTAAAACTTTTATGAAAAAATTTATATTTTTTGTTTTATTGCTTTGCTCTGGTTGTGTCCAGCCAAATGCGGAGAGTGTCACCTATGCGAATCAGGAATATGTCAATAGTCACATTGCCCGACATATCGATTCGGAGGCAGGGGTAGTTTGTTGGGTTTATCTGGCGACAGGGGGAGTTTCCTGTCTTCCCATTTCCCAAACAAAATTGGGGGAGAAAAAATGAGAAAAAAATTTTTAGTTTTGGTATTGATTTTGCTTGGAGGGTGCGGTTATTCCGGCAACGGCAGCCAGGACAGTCCGGTGAAGGCCAAGCCCATGATTATTGAGAGTACAGATGGCAGCCGCTATAATTGCCAGGGGATCGATGCTTTAAGTTATGGGGGCTATACCAGTGTGAGCGTCTTTGACTGTGAGAAAATTAAGGATTAAAAAATGAAAATTTTACTCTGTAACTGTCGTATTTGTCGCTATGTTCGTCGCAATGGCAAAGAGCAAGATTCTCGTATTCGCCACCTACGCAAAGGAGCGCGCAGCCGAGTCCGGTGTTTATTGGTTCAGGGCAAGTATGACAGTTTACCAGAGAAAATTGCCATTGGCTACACAGATTAAAAATTTTTATTTTCAGAAAAAGACCGGAGATCGAGAGATTTCCGGTCATTTGTTTGCAGGTCCGGCGCTCGCCGGTTTTGGGTATTGACAAATCGCACGCGTGCGTATATGATAGATGTAGTTATCCGGTCACACAATCACTAGAACCAGAGAAAGAAGTCACAGAATGAACACAGCAGCTACCCTAAAAGCAGTCGAGTTAGAGAAATTTTTAGTTCGCGCATCCGCGATTAGCAAAGCGTTGGGCTATGTTTCCAACAGTGAAGTCAAGGGAACGGACAAGAAAAGCACAGCAATGTTGGCGCTCGATTGGGCGGACGACTTCAAACCAACAGAGATCATGAGTCTCACGTTTGACTATTCGGACAAAGTTGTGGGCAAAGAGGTGGCGGAATGGATGGCGGGAATCGATACCAGCCATATCGCAGCCGATAGCTATCTTTTTAACTTGGCTCATATCGGTGTAACCAAGACAGTCACAGAGCGCACGATGGGCTATGCGGCAAGTGCGATCAAGGCTTTTGAGAAAGAAAAAAATAAAGGCGCAGAAGAAAAAATTTCTCTGAATGAGATTGCGAATTCTCTGGGGAATCCAGGTACAAAACTACAGGGAATCAAGGTGATATTTGTGGGGAAATCGCAGTTTGATTCTAGGTTCGGGGTTTGCCATAAATATCAGTTTGAAAATGGCGCGGGTCATAAGATTGTTTGGATGACTTCGACTGAGTTGACTAATCTGATTCAGGGAAGCGCGTATACTTTAGAGGGAACGATCAAGGAATATTCGACCTATCGGGGAAAGCACGAATGCCAGGTCACGCGGGCCAAAGTGCGGTAGCTTCAAGGGATCGGGGATCAAGGAAATCGCTCAGAGAAATCTGAGCGATTTTTTATTGGGGAAAAATTTTTTATTTCAGGGGATCAGGAAATCTAATCCGGTTGGGGGATCGGGGATCATTCGATCAGGGGATCAAGGGATCGTCCGAAAGGATGAGGGGATCAAGGAATCTCGCGCTTCAAGGGATCGGGGATCGATCAGGGAATCTCCAGCTTCAAGGGATCAAGGGATCAAGGGATCAAGGGATCAAGGGATCAAGGGATCAAGGGATTTGCGGAGCTTCAGGGGATCAAGGGATCGGGGATCAAGGGATCGCGGGCACAGCTTCAGGGGATCGTGGGTAGGTGTAGGATATGCACGCGTTCAGGGATTCGTGGGTATATACAGGTTGTAGGCCAAAATAAAAAATTTTTTGACACGGGCATTATATGTATTCAGCAGTATAGCGAGTGGGGGCCGTCGCCGGTTGGGTACGGCACGTTTTTTCCGCCGGTCCAGGCAGGTCCGGCGTTGACTATGCGAAAATATCAGGTAAAATCTCAAAAATTTTCCAAAGATAAAATTTTAAGTTCGCCGCAACTGGAACCGGATCGCCCACTGGCGAATCGCTCGAACCGAACCATTCGCCGCGCCAGTTGCGAACCGTTCGCCCATAACCGGAACTGGATCATTCGACAGTGGCCCACAATCGCCACGCGTGGCGGTTCGAGTGAATGAGCTATAGCATTCGCCACGCGTGGGCCATTCGCCGCGCTATAGCTCGTCTTCTGGCGACTGTGGGCGAACCGTTCGCCAGAAGTGGCCCACAGTTGCTATAACTGGAACCATTCGCCCATAATCGCCGCTATAGCTAAATAGTGGAATAGTAGCGCGAATTCCGCGCCTACAATCGATTGTGGGCCAAAAAATCGCCCATTGTAGGCCACTTCTGGAATAAATAGTAGACTGATCAGTTTAATCGCCAGAAGTGGCCTAAAATCGCCAGAAAATGAACTTTACATAACAATTACTCATTAAATGAATAATCATAAAATAAGTTAACCGCAGTTTTGCGCGTGGGCGAACCGCTCGAATACAAAACGAATGCGCCACTTCTGGCGCATTCTGGTTCGAGCTATTCGATTGTGGCGGTTCCGGTTCTATGGTTTGCGGCGATTCTTAAAACCATAGATGTAGATTGTTTGGGCGATTACGGTTACAGCAAAAATTAGATAGAGTATAGTTTGCGCGGTTTGCATTTTGGCGATCTTCTTTCTGTGGTTTAAGTGGTTCCGGTTCTGTGGTTCCGGTTCGCCAGTTGCGAACCGGAACCAGTGTTTTAGTTGTGGCCTACGCGTACAACTGGCGAATCAGTGTATCTATCGAATCCGCGCTAGTGGCGCAAGTATTGAACTGTGTGCCATAAATTCGATTGTTTGGATCGAACGCTGAAGTATCGATAGAGATAGAATAAACTTTGATTCCATTCTTTCTAAGCGCGTCTACCATTCGTTTTGTATGTGCTTCAGCGGTTCGTCCGTCATAATCCCAACCGCGTCCATTCGGCGCGCCGTCACTTACAACGATCATGATCTTCTGGCGGTTTGTGGTGACGAACTTTTTAGAAAGTTCATACAAAGCATAACCATCGCGATTGTAAGCATAGCTATATTTGTAATGCTCGTAATTGAATGAATGTAATCGCCGCGCCAGTGTAGAAAGTGATTCCGCTGAATTCTTGAAAGAATACAGTTTTAGTTGCTTGTTAGTTTGATTCGGATCGCTTGTGTGCCCATAAACAGATACAATCGCTTTTCCGCTTTCTAGACCAGTGGCCGCGCCTAAAATTGCCTTGCTCGCGTCGATCAGTTTGACGGTTCCATTGTCGCCAAAATCTGTCATAGAACCGCTACAATCCATAATAAGCATACACTCGAACGGTTTAACTGTATCTTGTGCGATTCGAGTAGCAAACACTTTCTGGTCAGTAGCGATCCTGTATAACTGGCGCATATTTCGCCCACGCGTTTTTTGTTCGCCATAACCTATATTCGCGTTGGTTCGTTGACGAGCTATTTCAGAAAGTTTAGTATAGCGGCGATCCATTTCGAGCGATTCCGTACCATACTCAACAATCTTTTCTATGACAATGTGATCGTCTAAACTTGGACGATATCCAAGTTCGGTAGATAGCTCGTCATAGTAGGGAAGTGGGCCATTCTCGCGATTCTCGAATGTGTCAATCTGTGGAATAACCGATTCCGGATCGAATTCTGGCGATCCGCTTGAATCAGAATGGCCCACTTGCGGATCATTCGATTCTGTCGGTTCCGGATCATTGTCTTCTGGTTCTAGTTCGCCAGTCGAACCGGAATCTGATTCGTCTTCTGATTCGTCTTCTGATTCGTCTTCTGATTC
>Ga0137455_1000015_pt1 | contig 37371 bp, 26 predicted proteins | sample EasRivERMGT600_2_FD_102334 | JGI IMG/M metagenome (GOLD analysis project Ga0137455, IMG submission 102334) | Soil microbial communities from meander-bound floodplain in the East River, Colorado, USA - East River MetaG ERMGT600_2 | ecosystem: Environmental > Terrestrial > Soil > Floodplain ... | reverse complement strand
CCCCCGCCGCTGCAGCTCCGTGATCAGCGCGCGGCCGCCCACCCGCTCGGTCGTGAAATTGCGGTTCCACTTCAGGAGATCGCCGACCGTCGTGAGCAGGCCGCCGTTGCCGTGCACGTTCTCGAACGGCATCTCGATGTGGTACTCGCCGTCCTGCAGCGAATACGCGGTGGCGCGCCCTTTGACGATGCGTGTGTGATCGTCGCGCCAGGAGGTGTGCTTCAGGCCCAACGGTCCGAAGATGCGCTGCTTCGAAAACTCCGCGAACGGCATGCCGCTGACGCGCGAGACGATGATCGCCGCGAGGTTGAAGCCGGTGTTGCTGTATGACCATTTCGTGCCCGGCTCAAAGTTGAGCGACTTCTGCCGCGACACGATTTCGAGCACGTGCGCATGCGTATATTCGCGCGTCGTCCGCGGCCAGCCGGCGATCGATTCCACGCTGCCCCAATCGCGCAGGCCGCTCGTGTGCGAGAGCATGTGGCGGATGGTCACCGGCCACTCGTACTCGGGCAATTCGGGAATGTATTTGCGAACCGGATCATCGAGCTTGAGCTTGCCTTCGCTTGCTAGCAGCTGGACTGCCATCGCGGTGAACTGTTTCGACACCGATCCCGCTTCGAAGATCGTGTCCGGCGTGTTGCGGACATCGTGCTCGAGATCGGCCATCCCGAAGGCCTTCATCAGCACCGGCTTGCCGCCAACCGCCACACCCACTGCGCATCCGGGCGTGGAAGATGTCCACTTCGCGAAGACTTCGTCGACCGCGGCGGCAGGCGCTGGCGCGGTTGCCACGGCGCCTTGTTGCGCCGGAATCACCGGCTGGGCGAGAACGACGAGAGCGGCGATCAGCAGCGTTCGCTTCATGCGCGCATCCTACATCAACACGGGATCACGAGGGTTCTTCACGACGGTTCTTCACGACGGTTCTTCACGACGGTTCTTCACGACGGTTCTTCGCGACGGTTCTTCGCGAGGGTTCGAACGTACGTGCAGAACGTACGTGCAGAACCTACGTGCAGAACCTACGTGCAGAACCTACGTGCAGAACCTACGTGCAGAACCTACGTGCAGAACCTGCGTGCAGAACCTACGTGCAGAACCTACGTATAATCTTGCCGATGCTTGCGTTGCTCGTCAGCGTGCTCCTGTTTCAGGACGTTCGCGCGATCATGGATCGCGCCGTCACGGACTTCCGCGCCGGGCGCGTCGAGGCATCGCTCGAAGGATTCGATCGCGTCGCTCGCCTCTCGCCCGCCGATGCGCCGCACCTGTGGCAGCGCGGCATCGCGCAGTATTACGCCGGCAAGTTTCGCGAGTGCCGCGACATGTTCGTGTCGCATCGGATCGTGAATCCCGATGACGTCGAGAACGCGGCCTGGCATTTCCTGTGTGTCGCGCGGGCGGAGTCTCCGGAGGCGGCGCGCAAGCAAATCCTGCCGGTGGGCCCGGACGCCCGGCTGCCGATGCGCGAGGTCTATCGGATGTTCAAAGGCGAGATGACCCAGGCGCAGGTGATGAAGGCGGCGGGATCGGATCCCGCCGGGCAGTTCTTCGCGCGGCTGTATATCGGTCTCTACCTCGAAGCGACGGGTAACCGTGAAGCCGGCCGGGCGCAGATCGAAATTGCCGCCGAAGATCGCTATGCGCGCGTCGGCGGCTATATGCACGATGTCGCGCGCGTGCACATGAAGATGCCATAATCGCCGCCCATGCGCCGCTCCGTCATCTTCCTCTTCGTGGCATTCGCGACGACCGCTCTCGTCGCGCAGCAGAATCGTATCGACACCGTCACGCCGACGGCGCCCGAGCTCGCGCCGTACGGTCCGCATGACATCGGTGTCAGGACGATTCAGGTCACCGACAAGAACCGTCCGGACATCCTCAACATCAAGGAAGGCGGCCCGGTCGTTCGTTACGATCGCACGCTGACGCTCGAAGTCTGGTATCCCGCGACGCTCGCAACCGGTCAGAAACCTGGCGGTGAATATCGCGTCATCACCCGCGACCCCGCGGTGATGGCGACGCTCTACGGCAAGGCGGTTCGTGACGCTCAGGCGAAATCCGGGAGCCGCTATCCACTCGTCATCATTTCGCACGGCTATCCGGGCAATCGCTTCCTGATGTCGCACATGGGCGAAAACCTGGCGAGCAAGGGCTTCGTCACCGTCTCGATCGATCACAAGGACAGCACTTACGACGATCAGAAGGCGTTCGGCAGCACGCTCTACAACCGCCCGTTCGATCAGCTGTTCGTGCTGAGCGAGATCGATCGCCTCAGCAAGCCCGGATCCGGCAGCTTCCTCGCCGGCCTCGTCGACGCGTCGCGCGCCGGCATCATCGGCTACTCGATGGGCGGCTACGGCGTGGTCAATGTGATTGGTGGCGGCTACACCGCCGCGAGCGCGGCGACCGGGCAGGCGCCGCCGAACAAGCTGCTGATGGAGCGCGGCGCCGCGAATCCCGATTATCAGAAGGCGCGCGATCCGCGGATCAAGGCGGCGATCGCAATCGGGCCGTGGGGCATGCAGGGTGGCTATTGGGATGCGGAAGGATTGAAAGGCATCCACACGCCGGTGATGTTCGTCGCTGGCAGCAACGACGAGACCTCGGGATACGAGAAGGGCACGCGCGCGATCTACCAGGGCGCGGTGAATGCCGATCGGTACCTCCTGACCTTCATCAACGCCAATCACAACGCGGCGGCGCCGATTCCCGCGCCGGCGGAGATGTATGCGAGCCAGGGCGCGGATCGCGCCAATCCGTTCACGCACTACGCCGATGCGGTGTGGGACACGGCGCGCATGAACAACATCTTCGATCATTTCGCAACCGCGTTCTTCGGCCTGCATCTCAAGGACGAGAACGACAAGCAGGCGTATCTCGATGTCGTGCCGAACGGCAAGGATGCGGTGTATGCGATCGATCGCGACGGCAAGCCGATGCAGGCGCACAACTATTGGAAGGGCTTCAAGCGCGCCACGGCGGTGGGCCTGATCCTCGAGCACGCGGCGCCGGCGCGATAGGCGATGTTCATCGGCCACTACGCGCTCGCCTTCGGTGCGAAGAGGGTCGCGCCGATGATGTCGCTCGGCACGCTGTTCCTCGCGTGCCAGTTCGCCGACCTGCTGTGGCCAACGCTCCTCGTCCTCGGCCTCGAGGTCGTCCAGATCGATCCCGGCAACACGGTCGTCACGCCGCTCAACTTCGTGAGCTATCCGTACTCGCACAGCTTCGTCGCGCTCGTCGGCTGGTCGGCGCTCTTCGCGCTCGCGTATCGCGCGATTCGCGGCTGGCATCCCGTAGCGATCGCGACGATCGCCGCGCTGGTCTTCAGCCATTACGTGCTCGACGTGATCACGCATCGGCCCGACATGCCGATCACGCTGACCGGATCGCGACGCCTCGGTCTTGGACTGTGGAATTACCCTGGCACCACGCTTGCCATCGAGTCGGCGATGTTCATCTTCGGGACGACGATCTATATGAGTGCCACCCGCGCGCGCGATCGGATTGGACGCATCGGGCTCTACGCCTTGATCGTCGTCATCGTCGCGATCTACTTCGCCGCCCTCTATGGCCCGCCGCCGCCCAGCACGACCGCCATTGCCACCGCCGGCCACCTGTCGTGGCTGTTCGTGATCTGGGCGTATTGGGTAGATCGGCATAGGGCGGCTCGCTGATACGATCGATGCATGAAGGTTTTCGCTGCTATCGCCGCGCTGGCGATGGCTGCCACTCAAGCGACGAACGATCCGGCGGTTATTCCCGCGCCGGCCGGCGCGCGTCTCATCCAGACGAGCCACATCGACGCACCGCTCGAGCTCAAGCAGGCGACGCAGGATGATGAAGCGGTGCTTGCGGGGAATTTGTACGTGCAGCAGACCTATGCGCGTCCGGCCAGCCTGACGCCGCCGCTATTCCTCTCGTTATATCGGGACGGACTCTTCGCCGCCGGTTGGAAGCTGATCGACGTCACGAAAATCGGCGAGACGGCGCCGTATCCGGAAACGCTCACGGTGGCCGCGCACTACATGAGCCACGGTCGCAACATCTACGCGCGCGTGCAGCAGGAACCCGACGGCCGGATCCAGATCGCCGTCGCCGACATCAGCGACGAGAACTGGTCGACAATGCTCGCAACAGACTGTCGCGTGCGCGTGTATAGCCTGCACTTCGATCTCGATCGTCCGACGCTGCGCGAATACGAATCGGAACCGACGCTCGAGAAGCTCGCGGATCTCTTGAAGAGCAAGAGCGCGCCGGCCGTCGAGATTCAAGGGCACATGGACAACATCGGCGAGGCCGGTGCGGCGGCGCGCCAGACCCTGTCGGAAGGGCGAGCGAAGATCGTCGCGTCGTGGCTGGTCGCGCACGGCGTCCCGGCCGCGAAGATCACGTCGAAGGGCTACGGCAAGACGGAGCCGATCGCGGAAAACGACAGCGATCTCGGCCGGGCGCTCAATCGCCGCATCGAGGTCGCGCGCCGCGACTGCGCACATTAAACGCCCCGCCGGAGGCGGGGCAAGACAATACTGTATAAGAGGTTCGAGGGAATGGCAGTGAGCGATCAAGAAGAAGATTTCGCAACGATGTTCGAAGCGTCGGTCAAGGCGCGCCAGTTCGCGCGCGGCCAGACCGTCGAGGGCACCCTCGTCGGCATCGGGCCGAAAGTCGGGTTCGTCAACATCGGCGGCAAGGGTGAAGCCGAGATCGACGTCGCCGAACTGAAGGACGCCGACGGCGACATCGAGTTTTCGGTGGGCGATCGCATCAGCGCGATGGTGGTGTCGACGAGCGGCGGCATCGTGTTGTCGCGCAAAGGCGTGCGCAATGCGCAAACGCAGCGCGAGCTCGAAGACGCCTATCAAAGCGGAATGGCGGTCGAAGGCAAGGTCGTGCAGGAGGTCAAGGGCGGCTACGAAGTGCGCATCGCCCGCGAGCGCGGGTTCTGTCCGCTCTCGCAGATCGACATCGCGCGCACCAACAATCCGGCCGCGCACGTCGGCCAGGTCTACGCGTTTCGCGTCATCGAATACAAAAACGGCGGCAAGGACGTCGTCCTGTCGCGACGCAAACTGCTCGAAGAACAGCAGCAGGTCGACGCCGCTGAAGTTCGCAAGTCCATCGTCCCCGGCGCGGTGCTCAGTGGACGCGTCGCCTCGGTGCTCGACTTCGGTGCGTTCGTGGATTTCGGCGGCGGTATCCAGGGCCTCCTTCACGTTTCCGAAATGGGCTGGTCGCGCGTGACGAGTCCAAGCGAGATCGTCACGATCGGCGATCAGATCACCGTGAAAGTGCTGCGCGTCGACGATGCGACCGGCAAGATCTCGCTCGGCTTGAAGCAACTGCAGGACGATCCGTGGGCGATGACCGCCTCCTCTTATGCCGTGGGACAGCGGCACCCCGGCCGCGTGACCCGGGTCGCCGACTTCGGCGCGTTTGTCGAGTTGGAGCCCGGAATCGAGGGCCTGGCGCATGCCTCGACGTTTGCGCAGAGCGGCGGTTCGAAGGGATGGGACAAGAAGTCGGTCCCGATCGGCATGACCGGGACGTTTCAGATCATGAGCATCGATCCGTTGCAGAAGCGGATCGGTCTGTCGCTCGTCGATGAAGGCGCCGCCGACCTCACGTCGTCCGAAGATGACGCAACGCCGGTGACGGCGCCGGACCAGCCGATCGGCTCGATGGCCGACCAGCTGCGCGACGCGCTTGGAAAGAAATAGAGCTCAGGCGACCGACGCTTCGTACTCTTCGTAGGCGCCCTTGAAGTCCTGGATCTTCCCGTGATCGAAGTGCCACACCCGGGTGCCGACTTCTTCCATCAAGTCCTGGTCGTGCGTCACGAGCAGCACCGTGCCCTCGAACTTCTGCAGCGCGATGTTGAGCGCGTTGATCGCCTCGAGGTCGAGGTGATTGGTCGGCTCGTCGAGGATCAGCACGTTCGGCTTCTGCAGCATGATGCGGCAGAACAGCAGCCGCGCCGTTTCGCCGCCTGACAGCGCTTCGGTCGGCTTCAAGCCCTCTTCGCCGCTGAACAACATCTGCCCGAGCAGGCCGTGAATGTCCTGGCGCGAGGCATCCGGATCGAACTGGTGCAGCCAGTCGGCGGCGGTCATGCCCTTCTGAATCAAGCCGGTATGGTCCTGCGGGAAGTAGCCGATCGCAATCTCGTGGCCCCACTTCAACTTGCCCGAGTCGAGGTCCGAAGGTGACTCGAAACCCGGCGCGTCCGACAACAACGCCTTCAACATCGTCGTCTTGCCGGCGCCGTTGCGGCCGACGAGCACGATCTTCTCGCCACGGCTGATGATGCCGTCGAAATCCTCGAACACCTGGTGGCCGCCGAAGGCCTTCGACACGCCCTCGAATTCGAGCGCGGTGCGGCCCGACGGACGGTTCATCGTGAACTTGATGTACGGACGTTGAATGTTCGATCGCGCCAGCTCGGTGGTCTGCAGGCGCTCCACTTCCTTCCGCCGCGACTGCACCTGGCTGGAACGCGTGCCGGCCGAGAAACGCTGGATGAAGTCGTTCAGTTGCGCGATCTTCTTGTCGCGCTGTTCGTTCTGCGACTCGAGCCGCGACCGGATCTGCGTCTTGGCCATCACCATCTCGTCGTAGCCGCCGGTGTAGGTGATGATGGTCTGATAATCGATGTCGGCGGTGTGCGTGCACACCGCGTTCAGGAAGTGGCGGTCGTGCGAGATCACGATCAACGTGCCCTGGTATCGGACGAGGAAATCGCGCAGCCAGTGAATCGAGTCGAGGTCAAGGTGGTTGGTCGGCTCGTCGAGCAACAGCGCCTGCGGGTTGCCGAACAACGCCTGCGCCAGGAGCACGCGGACTTTCTGGCCGCCCTGAATCTCGCCCATCAAACGATGATGCAGCTCGTCGGGGATATCGAGGCCCTGCAACAGGACCGCCGCGTTGCTCTCCGCTTCGTAGCCGTCCTCTTCGCCGACGATGCCCTCGAGCTCGCCGAGGCGCATGCCGTCGGCGTCGGTCATCTCGGCCTTGGCGTAGAGAAAGTCACGCTCTTCGAGCGCGGCCCACAGGCGATGGTTGCCCATGATCACCGTATCGATGACGCGCAGCTTGTCGTACGCGAACTGATCCTGCTTGAGGACGCCGAGCTTCTTCGGGCGGACGACGCTGCCCTTCTGCGGCGGCTGCTCGCCGGTGAGCAGCTTCATGAAGGTCGACTTGCCAGAGCCGTTGGGGCCCGACAGGCCGTAGCGGCGGCCAGACAAAAAACTGGTGGTTACTTCGTCGAAGAGTATCTTCGAGCCGAAGCGCATGGAGACATTTTCGACGCTAATCACAACCTTTGATTGTAGCATCCGGCCGCGAAATCACCGCCGCATTTCCGATCTGCTTCACGATTTGCACACGGCTTCTGATTTCGGCAGGCAGTAGGCGCAGGTCAGCGATGGCGTAGCTTCGCCCTTCGGCTGTGATCCACGGCGCCATCGCCGCTCGCGGGTCGTAGCGATCGAGCTCGCGCATCCGCTCGGTCGATCGCGGATTGCCGAGCACGGCGAGATGCAGCCAGTAGGCGGTCTGGGCATCGGCGACGAGGTAATCGGAGCACGTGCCGCCTCCGTTCGCGCGCAGCCACTGGCCTGCGGCATTCAGATCAAGATCGACGACGGGGACTTCCCGCGGCGCGGCAAGGGCCGGACGCACCGCGATCACCATCAACAGCGCGGCGATCAGCCAGCCGATTGGTTCATGCGCGCGTGCACCTTGCGACATCCGCGCCAGCGCATAGGCGGCGAGAATCGCGAGCGGGTAGATCGCAAAATAGACCATCTTGAACGCCATGTACGGGGTGTCTGCGCCCTGCGCCTTTGCGATCGCGAAGAGCGTCACCGCCTGCAGCACGATCACCATCAGCAGCACGATCGTGACGCGGGCGCGGCGATCGCTCGATGCGGCCGCGATGCCGATCACGGCCAGCAGCGGCAACAGCCAGCCAAGGCTGTCGAGCGACGGATGGAGCACGGCTCCGCTCGTGCGCACGATCACCAGCCAGCCCCAGCGATCCCATGAATGCACGAGAAAGATCGTCAGCAGCGGGACGATCACGATCGGCAGATCCCGCCGATAGGCCGGGCGGGTCAGCTCCACAGGTCTCAGGATCAGCGCCAGGAACACAAACAGTGGCGGTCCGATCCAGATCGGCCAGGACAGAAACGTGGCGACGAGAAAGATCGCGACCGTGAGCGCTCCCGATCTCGATGGCTGAAAGTACCATTGCGCAATCGCCCACCACATCGCGACCGCGAATAATGTCGAGACCGTTTGCGCGAGAAAGCCGTCATGTGTGAAGGCGCCAAAGAAATACGGCGCCGGCAGGAACAACAGTACGACCGCGGCGATCGAGTACGGCAATGCCAGGCCAATGCGCCGGGCGATGAGAAACACGAACCCCGCGGTCAACGCCGCGCAGACAACCACAAGCGGAAAGAACGCGCGCAGGCCATCGACGCCGAACAGCGCTCCAGCGATCACCGCGAGCAGGTGCGCAGCCGGCGTGTAATGCGCCATCTCGCCCATCGCGCCGTCGAGCGATCGATCGTGGACCAGATGGCCGGTCTGCTGGATGTAATCGACGAGCAGGAGGTGATGCGTGAGATCGGGCCCGCGTCCCGGCGGCACCAGCGACGGCCACGACATGCGCAGAAACATCGCGATCAGGAACATCACGAGGCCGAGCCACGCGACGATATCTGCGTATTGTGAGCCGTAAGGGCGAGGCCACATCAGCGCGACCGCTCCCGTCACCACAAGCGCGACAGCCAGCGCGGCCCAGGGCTGAACGCCGAAACCCAACGCGTCGATCGCATAGCCGGCAATGGCGGCCAGCGCCAGCCAGCACGTGATCGATCTGGCGATCGCTTCGGCGAGACTCATCCGTCGTTAGGATGTCACAGCAAGATTGGCGTTCTTGATCGGCAACTCCCGCACGCGAATCCCGGTCGCCGCGAAGATCGCGTTGGTCACCGCCGCCGCGATCGGCGGCACGCCGGGCTCGCCCAGCCCGCCCGGGTGAGCGCCGGAGATCACGAAGTCGACGTGAATCACCGGCGCATCGGACAGCACGATGGTCCGGAAATCGTGGAAATTGCTCTCCACGACCTTGCCGTTCTCGATCGTGATCGCGCCGAGCATCGCGGCGGACAGCCCGAACATGATGCCGCCCTCGACCTGTGCGATCGCGGTATCGGTGTTCACGACATCGCCGCAGTCAACCGCAGCAAACACCTGCTTCACCTGGAGCGTGCCATCCTTATCCACCGCGACGTGCGCGATCTCGGCGACGATCGAGCCGAAGCACTCGGTGATCGCAATGCCGCGGCCTTCACGCGGCGGGAGCGGCTGCCCCCAGTTGGCCATCGCCGCTACCCGCTCGAGCACCGCCTTGAAGCGCGGATGATCCGTCATCAGGTCGCGGCGGAACGCGAACGGATCCTTCTTCGCGGCGTGCGCCATTTCGTCGATGAACGACTCCTTGAAGAAGCCGTGTTGTGAGTTGAGCACCGATCGCCACGGACCCGTGCGGATTGGATGCTTGGCTTCGCGCGCCGAGAATTTCTTGTCGGCGATCGTGTACGGCATGAACACCGATTCGCCGTCGCCGCCGCCGGCGTAGAACGACCGCACGGCGAGCGGCGTGCCGGCCGCGTCGAGCGCGCCGGCGAAGCGCGCCATGCCGGCCGGACGATAGTAGTCATGCTGGATGTCGTTCTCGCGGCGCCAGATCATCTTCACCGGCGCCGGCGACACCGCCTTGGCGATGCGCGCGCTCATGCCGACGAAGTCGAGGTATCCCGGGAGCTTGCGGCCGAAACCGCCGCCCAGCGCGAGATTCGTGTACTGCACCTGCTCCGGACTGATGCCCAGCGCCGCCGCCGCGGTCTTGCGCGCGTTGAGCGGATCCTGCGTGCCGGCCCACACCTCGGCGCGATCGCCGGTGACCCTCGCCGTACACGCCATCGGCTCCATCGTCGCGTGCGGAAGAAACGGGATCTTGTAGTCGGCCTTGATCACGGTGGCCGCATTCGCGGGCATGTCGGGAGGCGCGCCGAGCGCCTTGTCGAACGCGTCGAAGATCGTCGCACTCGACACGCCGCCGTGACCGGCATCATCGAATTGCGGCTTGAGCGTCTCGAGCGCCATGCGGGCGCGCCAGTAGGAGTCGGCAACGACGGCGACGGCTTCGTCGAGGCGCACGACCTGCTTCACGCCGGGCATCTTTTCGGCGGGCGCTGTGTCGACCGACACCAGCTTGCCGCCGTAGACCGGGGCGATCTCCATGGCGGCGTGGAGCATTCCAGGCAACGTGAAATCGATGCCGTAGATCGCGCTGCCATCGACCTTCGATCGCATGTCGATACGCCGCTGCGCCTTGCGGCGAAGCGTGTACGACTTCGGATCCTTCATGACGGGATGCGTCGGCACCGGCTGCTGCGTCGCCGCCTTTGCCAATTCACCAAACGTCGCGGCGCGCCCTGACCCTGCATGCGCGATGCGTGAATTGCCGATGTCGCACTCGGACGCGCGCACACCCCACGTCGCGGCTGCGGCGCCGAGCAGCATCTCGCGCGCCGCGGCGCCGGCGACTCGCATGCCGTGATGGCCGGTGCCTCGCACCGACATCGAACCGCCGGTGATCTGCAGTCCGGTCCATCGCGCCAGCCGATACGTGCCGTAATCGAAGCCGCGCTCAAATGGGCCGGGCACGTCGTTCACGTAGGCGCGGATGATGTACGCGTTCGCGTACGCATCGAGCGCGGGAGCCTCTTTCACGCGCACGAGATTCCAGTCGGCGTCCATTTCCTCCGCCGCCATCATCGCCAGCGCGGTCTGCGCGCCCTGACCCATTTCGCAGTGCGGCACGAGGACGGTCACGAGGTTGTCAGGGGTGACGAGGATCCACGTCGTCAGCTCGCCGGTGTTCTCGGCATCATCCGAACGCAGGCCGTGGCGTGTCGGCGCCAGCGCCGCGCCAGTGACGCCAAGCACCAACCCACCGCCGACGAGCACGCCGGCGCCGATGAAGCCGCGTCGTGTCCACTTGCCCACTACGCACCTCCTTGATCGCCGGCGAGACCGTGGATGGCCTTCCGGATGCGGGCAAACGTGCCGCACCTGCAGATGTTGGTGATGGCTTCGTCGATGTCGGCGTCAGTGGCGTGCGGCTTCTCGGCAAGCAGCGCCGAGACAGCCATGATCATTCCGGACTGGCAATAGCCGCACTGCGGCACCTGTTGATCGAGCCACGCCTGTTGAACGGCGTTGAGCGCTCCGTTCGCAGCGAGGCTTTCGATCGTCGTCACCGAGGCGCCTTCGACAGACGACACGGGCATGCCGCACGACCGCTCGGCCTTGCCGTTGACGTGCACGGTGCACGCCCCGCAATACCCGATGCCGCAGCCGAATTTCGTGCCGGTCAGCCCCAGCGTCTCTCGGATCGCCCAGAGCAAAGGCGTGTCCGGATCGACGTCCAGGGACCTGAGCTGGCCATTGACGGTAATGGAAATCGCCATGCGGGACATTCTGCGCCGAAAGCGCCCCGCGGCGATGACTCGTTTTGACTAGTGCGGCTGCTCCTTCGACCTCGTTTTCGTGACGCCCATCACCACGCCAATGCCGACGAGCACCGCCACGCCAACGCCGATCCACTGCGGGCTCATCCCGGCCATGTTCGCCCCATAGGCGAGACCGGCGATCAGGATGACGAAGCCGATGATGAAAATCGCGAGATTCGACATACTTCCTCCGCGTTCTTCTATTGCAACAACTCGGCCATGTTGCGAGGATTAGCACATGCCGAATGTGCGTCTAGGGATCACCGCGAGTGTGGCGTTTGGGTTAGCAGTTGTGACGGCGCCTGCTCTGCTGTCCGCGACCGAGAACTGGTCGAGGTTCCGCGGCCCCAACGGCACAGGTGTGTCGAGCGCGACGAATCTTCCGGTTGAGTTTGGTCCCGAGAGCCACGTGAAATGGAAAGCGGCGATCCCGCCAGGACACTCGTCGCCGGTCTTCACCAACTCGCACATTTTCCTCACCGCGCATTCGGCGGACAAAGACAACTACAAGCTGTTCGTGCTCGCGCTCGATCGCAAGAGCGGCAAGGAACTGTGGCGCCACGAAGTCGAGCGGCGGCAGAAAGGACGGCTCGAGCTCGTCAACGGTCCGGCATCGCCGAGTCCCGTTACTGACGGCAGCAACGTCTACTTCTTCTTCCAGGAATACGGACTCATCAGCTACACCGCCGACGGCAAGGAACGCTGGCGCATGCCGCTCGGTCCGTTCACGATGTTCTACGGTTTCGGCGCGTCGCCGATTCTCGAAGACGGCACGTTGATTCTCTCGGCCGATCAGGAAACCGATCCATACGTGCTCGCGATCGATGCGAAGACTGGCAAGCCAAAGTGGCGCATCACGCGTCCGCACGTGATCTCGGGGTACTCGACACCGACGATCTGGCGGCCAAAGACCGGACCCGCGCAGATTCTCATCCCGGAATCATTCCAGCTCACCGCGTATTCGCTCGCCGATGGCAAGAAGTTGTGGTGGGTGCGCGGGCTGGCATGCGAGATGAAATCCGTGGCGAGCATCGATGACGACACGCTCTATGTAAACGGCTGGGGATTCGGACAGAACCAGGCCGGCACGCAGATCCCCACCGTCGATTTCGCGGAAGGGCTCAAGCGATTTGATGCGAACGGCGACGGCTTCGTCGGCCGTGATGAAGTGACCAAGCCGAGCACCGAACGCATGGACCGCATGCTGCGCCCTGAAGGGGGCTTCGATGCGTTCGACGGCAATCGCGACGGCAAGCTCGACGCGCGCGACTGGGACATCTTCCGCTCGATGCTCGCCGCCGAGAACGGCTTGATGGCGATCAAGCTGGGTGGCTCTGGCGACATGACCGCCACCGCGGTGAAGTGGAAGTACCTCCGGCCGGTGCCGCAGGTGCCGTCAACAGTGCTGTATCAGGGCGTCCTCTACATGGTGAACGACAGCGGCATCCTGATCTCGTTCGATCCCGCGACCGGCAACGTGATCAAGCAGGGACGCTTGAAGGGCGCGATCGACAAGTACTTCGCGTCGCCGATCGGCGCCGACGGCAAGGTGTGGCTCGTCAGCCAGGACGGCACCGTCTCGGTCGTCACCGCAAAGGGCGACTGGGAAGTGCTGCAGGTCAACACCCTTGACGATGAAGTGTTCGCGACGCCGGTGCCGGCCGATGGGGAGCTGTTCATTCGGACAAGAAGCGCGCTGTATAACTTTGCGAAGTAGCGTTCCGCTCTATGCTGGCATTGCCCTTCTGGGGCTTGCCCTGAGCGAGCATCCGAATGCCGCAAGCATTCGGATGCGAGTCGAAGGGCAGCGAGTTGACGCACGTCAACAGAGCAGGTTCAGGGCCGCGTCGGAGCTGGTCACGACGGCGGTCACCGTCCGCGATGCCGATGGGCGGCTCGTCATCAATCTCGAACAAGCCGACTTCGTCGTCGAAGAAGACGGCGTGGCGCAGCCGATCACGCAGTTCACCAAGGAGCGCGTGCCGGTCAGCCTGTCGCTCACGCTCGACATCAGCGACAGCATGCGCGGTCAGCGCATGGCCGACGCGCGCGGCGCGCTCGCGCATTTTCTCGACAAGCTGCTCGCCGAAGACGATGAAGCGTCGCTGCTGGGTTTCAATCACGAGACTCGCATGTTCGGCCAGTGGACGACCGAGCGATCCGGCATGCGCAGCAAGCTCGACGCGATCCGCCCGTCCGGTGGAACGGCGCTGTATGACGCGATCGATGCGACGCTGCCGCTCTTCGAATCGCGCCAGCACCCGCGCGCGGCGTTGCTCCTTGTGTCCGACGGCGCCGACACCGCGAGCGACGTGACGCCGACCGCCCTGAAGCAGAAGCTCGTTCGCAGCGACGTCTTTCTCTACGCGATCGGCATCGACACCCTCGACGCCCGCAATTCAACGCGCATCAACCCGTTCACGCTCCAGGAGCTGACCAGCCAGGGCGGCGGCTACACCGAGATCATTCGCACCACCGACGAGCTCGGCCCGGCCACTGAACGGATCGCCGAGGAACTGAATCACCAATACATGATCGGCTACACGCCGACGACACGCGCCGACGGGAAGTACCACAGCGTTCGCGTCCGGGTGACCAACAAGGCCTACACGGTTCGCGCAAGGCGCGGGGTCGTACGGTAGTTCTGCACGATCGTTCTGCACGATCGTTCTTCACGGGCGTTCTTCACGGGCGTTCCGAACCTCAGTCCAGAACCTACGTGTAGAACGTACGTGTAGAACGTACGTGAAGAACCTACGTATACAATGTCCGCATGCGCACAACCCTCTTGGTCGTAATTATTGCGTCGACCTCCCTGCTGGCGCAGACCCCACCGCAACCCAACTGGTCTGCCGTTGAAGCGGAAACGCTGAAACACTTCACGGCCATCATCAAGATGGACACCACCGATCCGCCCGGCGGGGAGAAGCCCGTCGTCGAGTACCTCAAGCAGGTGCTCGAGGCCGAAGGCATCCCGGTGCAGCTCTACGCGAAGGAAGCGCATCGCCCCAACCTCGTGGCGCGCCTCAAGGGCACCGGCAAGCAGCGGCCGCTGCTGCTGATGGGTCACACCGACACGGTCAACGTCGATCCGAAGAAGTGGAGCCATCCGCCCTTCTCCGCCGATCGTGAAGGCGGATACGTCTACGGCCGCGGCACGGTCGACGACAAGGACAACGTCGTCTCGACGCTGATGGTGATGCTGACGCTGAAGCGCCTCAACGTGCCGCTCGATCGCGACGTGATCGCGCTCTTCGAAGCGGGCGAGGAAGGATCGTCGAGCCTCGGCATCCAGTTCATGGCCAACGAACACTTCGACGCCATCGATGCGGAGTTCTGCTACGCCGAAGGCGGCAGCGTCACGCGCACCGGCGGCGTCGTGAAGTTTGCGTCGATCCAGACGGTCGAGAAGATCCCGCGCGCGATCACGGTGACATCGCGCGGCGTTGCCGGCCACGGCTCGGTGCCGCTCGAAGACAACGCGCTCGCCCATCTGGGCGAAGCGGTCGGCAAGATTGCGGCGTGGACGCCGCCGATGCGCATCAACGAGACGACCGCGGCATATTTCAAGCGGCTCGCATCGGTGTCATCGCCGGAAGAAGCCAAGCGGTATCAGGCGCTGCTCAGTCCCGATCCCAAGGTGTCCGGCCCGGCCAACGACTACATGCGAAAGAACGAGCCGCGTCACTGGTCGATGCTGCGTACGTCCTTGTCGCCGACGATCATCGGCGGCGGCTATCGCACCAACGTCATTCCCTCGGAGGGCACCGCGACGATCGACACGCGCCTGGCGCCCGACGAGGATCCGGCAAAGTTCCTCGAGCTGGTGAAGCAGGTCGTGAACGATCCGCAGGTCGAAGTCAGTTATGGCGCGCGCGACACGCGGCCGTCGACGCCGGTCGCGAAGCTCGACTCCGACGCGTTCAAGGCGCTCGAAGCGAACATCACCAAGCATTACAAGGCGGTGACGCTGCCGACGATGAGCACCGGCGCGACCGACATGGCGTTCCTGCGCCGCAAGGGCATGCAGTGCTACGGCATCGGCCCCGCGACCGACAGCGAGGACGGTCCCAAGGGCTTCGGTGCGCACAGCGATCAGGAGCGCATTCTCGAAAGCGAGCTCTATCGATTCGTCCGCTTCAACTGGGACGCGGTCGTCGATCTCGCTCGCGCCAAATAGTGGCCACAGAAGGCGCAGAAAGCGCAGCGTGAAGTATCCGGAAACCCGCAAGGGCGATGTCGTCGACGACTACAGCGCTGTCCGCATCGCCGATCCGTATCGCTGGTTGGAAGATCTTGATTCTCCGGAAGTCGCCGCCTGGGTGGCCGCGCAAAACGCGGTCACCTTCGCGCATCTCGCCACCCTGCCGCTGCGCGATCACCTGAAGCATCGCCTCACCGAGCTCTGGGATTATTCGCGCACCAGCCTGCCGGTGGTCGAGAACGGCCGGCTGTTTTACTCGAAAAACACCGGGCTCCAGCGACAGTCGCCGATCTACGTCCGCACCGGCGTCTTCGATCCGCCGTCGCTCGTCATCGATCCCAACCTGCTCTCCCCGGACGGATCGATCTCGCTCGCGCAATACGCGCCGTCGCCGGATGCGCGGTTGATCGCCTATGCGATCGCCGAAGGCGGCGCCGATTGGGAGACGCTGCGCGTGCGCACCGTCGCGACCGGTGAGGACCTCGGCGACAGCGTCGCGTGGGTGCGCTTCTCCGACCTGTCGTGGACGCACGACTCGAAAGGCTTCTTCTACTCGCGCTATCCGGAGTCGCCGGCCGGCAAGGTCCTCGAGGCGGCGTTGTCGAACCAGGCGATCTATTACCACCGCGTCGGCACGCCGCAGTCGGAAGACGTCCCGATCTATCAGCGGCGGGATCACCCGTCGTGGATCGTCAACGCGGCGGTCAGCGAGGACGGGCGGTACGTGTTCATCCGCACGTTCCGCGGCGCCGACAACAACAACCAGCTGCACGTCATCAATCTCGGCAACGCCGCGCAGCCGAGTATCACCGCGCCGATCGAGCCGATCGTCGAGACGCTCGACGCCGAATTCACGCCGATCGGGAACCTCCAGACGCGCGTCTACCTGCGCTCCGACAAGGATGCGCCGAACCGCAGGATCATCGCCATCGATCTCGAGAACACGAATCCCGGCGCCTGGAAAGTCGTGGTTCCGGAGCAACGCCACGCGATCGAGAACGCCGCGCTCATCGGCGGCCGCATCGTGATCCATTCCCTCGTCGATGTGCAGAGCCGGATTCAAGTATTCAGCCTCGACGGCGCGCTCGAAGGCGACATCCCCCTGCCCGGCGTCGGCGCGGTCTCGGCGTTGAATGGACGATCGGATCACTACGACGCCTGGTTCACGTTCAGCTCGCCGCTGTCGCCGGCGACCGTCTATCGCTACGACCTCGACACGCGATCGCGCATGGCGTTCGAGCCGCCGCTGCCGCCGATCGATCCGTCACAGTTCGAGACGCGCGCGATGTTCGCGACGTCGAAAGACGGCACGCGCGTGCCGTTCTTCCTGACCAGCAGGAAAGGTGTGCCGCTCGATGGCCGCAACCCGACCATCCTCTACGGCTACGGCGGCTTCTCGATCAGCGTGCTGCCCTTCTATCGATCCGACGTGCCGGCGTGGCTCGAGCTCGGCGGCGTGTTCGTCACCGTCAACATGCGCGGCGGCGCCGAGTACGGCGAGGAGTGGCACAAGGCGGGGTATCTCGAAAAGAAACAGAACGTGTTCGACGACTTCATCGCGGTGGCCGAGCACCTGGTGAAGGAGCGATACACGTCGCCCGATCGACTGGGGATCATGGGCGGATCGAATGGCGGATTGCTGGTCGGCGCGGTGATGGAACAGCGCCCGGAGTTGTTCGCCACGGCGCTGCCCGCCGTCGGCGTGATGGATATGCTCCGTTACGACAAATTCACCGGTGGGAAGCTGTGGGCGACTGAGTACGGGTCATCGTCCGATCCGAAGCAGTTCGCGTTCCTGATCAAGTACTCGCCGCTGCACAACGTGCGCGCCGGCGAATGCTACCCGGCCACGCTCGTCACGACCGCCGATCACGACGATCGCGTCGTGCCCAGCCACTCCTTCAAGTTCATCGCGGCGCTGCAGGCCGCGCAGGCCTGCGATCGCCCGGCGCTTATTCGCGTGGAAACTCGAGGCTCGCACGCGTATCGGCCGACGGATCGGCTGATAGCGGAGAAAGCCGATCAGTGGGCCTTTGCGGCTGCGCATCTGGGCGTGGCGCGGCTGCCTTAGTTTTTTCAAAAGATTCCGCCACGTTGCGTGCAAGCGCCTGGTCGACGCCGTCCTTTCCGACCGGCATCATCACGATCACTGTCTCCCCGTGAGTGCGAACCGGGGTCGCGATGAGGACAGTTGGCGCGGTGGGCGTGGACGCCGCCGCGGTGGCTTGATGCTTGCCGAGGACGATGACGCCGAGCGTCACAGTGGCAATGGCACCAATGATTTGCGCGGCAATTCGGCCGGCAAACGAGATCCAGGCCGATCGAACCTTATTGCGTTTCCGAGACCGTTCCAGGGGCGGATTTCCGTTCATGGCAACACCTTCGCTCGCTGTTGAGCAAGGCGTATGCCAGTCCCTAGGTTCGGCGGGTGCTGCGCATCGAGTTGAAGAGCTCGATGTGGAGATCCACCACGCGCTTGCGCTCGTTCTCCTCGACGTCCAGCGACCAGTTGTCGCGAAGCGACGTGCCGCCCAGGACGATGCCGTCCGATCGCGGCATCATGTGCACGAAGCCCGATTCGGGCGGCAGCTGGCGGCCGATGCCGCTCGTGCTGTACGTGATCTCCGTCTGCGGGACGAGGACGACGAGCTGGCCTTTCAATGGCATCAGCTCGGGATCGGAGAACAGTTCCTTTGATCCAAGGCCGGTGCAGTTGACGATCACGTTCTCGCTGAGTGCGGCGACGTCGCGCGGCGTGGCGAACTTGCGAATCACGACCTTGCCGCCCCAGAGCAGGAAGTCGTTCATCAACGCATCAAGGTAGATCGACGGCTCGATGCGCATTTCATCGCGCTCGAAGCAATACCTCGTCGCGAACGGATGCTCGCCGGGACCGAGCACCACCCCACGGCGCCCCTGCAATTCCGGCGGCAGGAGGGGATTGGGGTTCGGATTGGGATTCGCCTGCGACGGCTCGTTCTCCGTGGGCTGGTACTGTTTGATCCACGTGATGCCGTACTTCGGGCCAACCAGCAACTGCAGCCGCCGATACGCGATGCGTGCCGCGTACCGGCACTGCTCGTCCCACGCCGCGGTGCGCAGCTGGTTCTCGACGAGACCAGAGGTCGGCGTCCATCCGGCAAGCGACATATTAGAGGTCGTGTCGGGCGGAACGCTGGCTGCGTAGATGGTGACATCGAAGCCATGACGTTGCAGCTCGCGCGCCGACGTGAGTCCGACGACGCCTGATCCCAGTACCGCCGCTTTGCGTTCCTCATGCGGCAGCGCGAGATCGGTGGCCATCGACGCCGTGCCCCACGACAGCGACATGCCCGAGCCGCCGTGACCGAAGTTGTGGATGAGGGTCTTGTTATCGAGCTTCTCGGCGCGCAGCACGAAACCCGACGGCCGATGCGGCCGCAACCCGATCGTCGTCCGGATGATGCGATCCCACGATGCGTTGACGACGGGAAGAACGCGGCGAGCCTGAGCCACCCGCGGCGCCACCTGCGGCTTCGCCGCCGACGTCGGCGCACAGCCTTCGACAGCGAAGCCGAGAGCGGCCATGCCGCCGAACTTCAAAAGCGATCTGCGATCCATGAAGCGGGATTCTACACTGTCACGTACGCTAACCACGGAGACACGGAGTACACGGAGGACGTTTTTCTAAACGCCAGTGCCGCTTAGCGGCTATTGCATTTAGAAAAGACGGCTCCGTGCCTCCGTGTCTCCGTGGTTAACGTCCGTGACAAGCAGCCGCTAATCGTCACGCAATACGACGTTGGGATCGACGCGCGACGCACGCCACGCCGGCAACAAGCACGCGACGGCGGCGACGAGCGTGATCGTGGCGACGACGCCGACCATTGTGATGGTGTCGGTAGGTTGCACGCCGAACAACAGCGACGCGATCAAGCGGTTCAGTGCGAAGGCGCCGCCCAAGCCGATGAAGATGCCGACCGTCGTCAGCGTCAGTCCCTGCTTCATGATCGATCCGAGCACGCTGCCTTGATCGGCGCCGAGCGCCATGCGGATGCCGATCTCACGGCGGCGTTCGGCCACCATGTACGACAGCACGCCGTACGTGCCGATCGCCGCCAGCAGCAACGCCAGGCCGGCGAAGCCGCCGAGCAGTTGCGCCAGCAGCCGCGGCCGCGTGATCGATTCTTCGAACACGCCGTTCATGTCGCGCAGCCGGACGATCGGCACCGCCGGATCCGCCTCGCGCACGATCCCTTCGATCTGGGTGCGTAAGGTCGCCGGCGGCAAGGTGGTGCGCAGCACGATGTTCATCGTCCCGGGCGCGTTGGCGATCGGCGGCGGCACGACCGCGAGCTGATCGACGAGCAGATAGATCTCGGTGCCGGTCTTCTTGTCGACGCCGCCCTGCTTGACGTCCTTGGCGACGCCGATGACGCGGAAGTCGGGCACGTCGGCGAACCGAGTCAGGCCGGGCTTCAGCGTCTGGCCGATCGGATCGACATCCTTCCAGAACGTGTTGACGAGCGTCTCGTTGACGATCACCACGGGACCGGACGCGACGTCGCTCGGCACAAACGATCGACCTTTCACGATGGGAATGCCCATCGTCTCGAAGTAATCGGTCATCACGCTCTGGTAATAGTCGACGTTCTCGAACGGCCCTTCCGGCGGCGCCGTGTAGTTGCCGATGTCGGTGTCGTTCGCGTTCAACGGCCGGTTCGGCGGCAGGCCCGACATGGCGCTCGCGCCCTGCACGCCCGCGACACCGCGGAGTTTTTCAAGCAGCCGTTGATACAACTGCGCGCGTTGTGCGGGTTGCGGATAGTTCGGGACAGCCAGCGACATCTGGAACGTCACGAGGCGCGAGCGATCGAAGCCGGTATCGACGGCCGACAGGTTGTAGACGGTCCGGATCATCAGGCCGGCGCCGATCACGAGCATGACCGCGAGCGCCACTTCCGCCATCACCAGGCCACGGCGGATGTGATGACGCGCCGCGGTTGCGCCTCTGGCTCCGCCCTCTTTCAACGCGAGCGCCAGTCCCTTGACACGCGTGTGCATCAACGGCGCCAGACCGAACACGAGGCCAGTCGCCACCGACACGCCGAGCGTGAAGATCAACACCATGGGATCGACGGTGACTTCCGCGGTGCGCGGCAGGCTGGCGGGATACAGGCGAATCAGCGCCTGCACTCCCGCGCGCGCCAGCAACAAGCCGAGTACGCCGCCGATGATCGACAGCAGCACGCCTTCGGTCATGAACTGCCGCAACAGTCTCCCGCGTCCCGCTCCAAGCGCGGTGCGCACCGCGAATTCACGATGCCGCGTCTCGGCGCGCGCGAGCAGGAGGTTCGCGAGGTTCGCGCAGGCGATCAGCAACACGAATCCCACGGCGGCCTGCAGCACCCAAATCGCCCGGCTCGCGCCGCCGACGATCTGTTCCTGCACCGGATTCATCTGCAGGATGTGACCCGCACCCGGGTTGGCCAGCTTCGCTGCCGCGTCCTTCGGCGGCGGCGCGAAAATATGATTCTTCTGGCCGGTGCGTTCTCCCCAGGTCTCGATCAACTGCGCCAGCTCCGACTGCGCCATCTGCGGCGTCACGCCGTCTTTCAATCGACCGACGAGATACAGGAAATGGCTGCCGCGGTTCTGGCGGTTGCCGGGATTCAATCCGCTCGGCATCCAGATCTCGGTGCGGTTGTCCATCACGTCCGCACCCGGCGGCATGATCCCAATGACTTCGCGGCGCAATCCGTTGACCTCCACCATTTCGCCGAGAACGCCGGGGCGTCCGCCGAACGCGCTTTGCCAGAGCTCGTATGACAGGATGCAAATCGTCGGCCGAAAAATCGCACCCGGTGTATTTGGCGGTGGCGCGAACTGGCTTTCCTCCGCGGTGAAGAATCGGCCATACAGCGGCTGCACGCCGAGCGCCGCAAACAGCGCGTCGTCGACGCCGGCCGATCGCACGCGCAAGGGACGATCGCCGGCCGTGAGGTTGACTTCACCCGTCGTGTAGGCGCCGACCGAGGCGAACGATTGATTGATCTCGCGGAACTCGAAGTATTCCGGCGGCGAGACCCAGAACTGCATGAAGCCGAATGCCGGGAACTGTGTGGTCAGGTACATCAACTGCTCGGGCTTTGGATAGCCGAGCGGACGCAGGATGACGCCGTTGACGATCGAGAAGATCGCAGTATTTGCGCCTATTCCCAGCGCCAGCGTCAGGATGGTGACCGCCGCGAAGGCCGGGGCGCGCAGCAGGCCGCGGACGGCCAGACGAATATCCTGTCGAAGATTATCGAAGCTCATGGGGCCTTTGACGGGCTGGAACGGTGAAGGGTTTGAAGTATAAGTTGAGGCCTTGATCCGAATCCTGATGGCGACGCTGGTGGTCCTGCTGCTCGTCACCGACGAGCGCACACCCGTCACCGGCTTTTTTGACTTGCCCGTGACCGGCGGCACGGCGACCTACGAAATGCTGTCGCTCCAGCCGGAGGAGCGCGGCCACGCCATCGCGCTGCTCGCGCGTGAAATGTTCACGCAGAGCGCGAGCGCGCTCGAGCGTTCCTTCGCCGTCCGCAACTTCGTCGCGCAACTCTCGATGCCCGGCAATGACAAGGAGATCGCCGCGGACTCGCGTCCGCTGACGATCGCCGCGCCGCTGACCGCCGATCACTGGCGCGACGCCATGGAGCTGCCCGACAAGGCCGATCTCTTCGGCTCGCTGATCTCGAATCGATCGGCGTTGCTGGTGTGCGCCGGCGCGATGGCCGCCGATCCGTCGATGCGCGCGCTGCTCGATCGCGATCGCGGCTTGCTGAAGTGGATCGTCAAGACCGCGCCGGCGGCGTTCTGGATCGTGGCACGCGATTTCAGGATCGAGAAGGATCGCGTGATCGTGCCCGGCGGCGCCGCGACCGAGCCGATCTGGGAGGCGCTCGTCGAGGTCAAGGTGACGAAGCCGGCGGATTTCATCCGCGCGCTGCTCGCGCGCGACTCCGGACGGCTGGCGTGGTTCTACGACACGATCGCCACGATGTCGCCGGAACGAATGACCGCGGCGTTCGGCGCGCCGCCGATCCTGCTGCAGATCGAAGAGGCGCGCGGTTTCTACAGCGCGTTTCGGGCGGCGGATTCGAACTGGAAGCTCGAGGAACATCCGTTCCTGCGCGGCACCCAGGATCCCTGGATCGTTTCGTCGCAGATCGATCTCCTCGGCAGCGCCGTCGCACCGCCCGCCGAACAGTGGTTCTGGGAAACGCTCTTCGATCGATCGGAGATCACGCGGCGCTCGGCGGCATCGCTGCGTCGCGAGCCGGCGTCGATGGTCAGCCTCGCGTGGCTGGTTCAGAAGATCGCCGGCACGCAGGCGAAAGAGCGGCGCGATCGATTTGACATGATCCGCTTCGCGCAGGGCGTGTTCAAGAACGTCGAGGGCGATCGCGCCATCGACGCGCTGATCGCGCTCGGCGGGTATCGCCGGTATCGCGCCGTCCTGATGACGCTCGATCGCATGGCGATCACGACGCCGCGCGTCTATGCACGCCTCGTCGAAGCGGCGCGGCGGATCGACGATGAGCTTTCGGGACGCGATGAGAAGAACGCCGTCGTCGCCTTCCAGGCGTCGATCGCGATTCTCGAGCGGGCGCGACTCACGCAGGAGATCGACACGGCCACCGCGGAGCGGTTGCTGCTGTCGCTCGCTGACGTGATCGATCCATCCGAACCGCCCGCCATGAAGACGCGGCCGTTCACCGCGATCACGCACTGGATGCTCAACACGATGCTCGACGCGCTGCCGCCGCTCGTGCAGCCCGACGAGTGGACGACGGCGAAGACGGCGTATGAGTCGCGATTGCTGCAGGCGCTGGCGGGGCGGCCGTCGGATCCCGACGCGCCGACACTCAAGTGGGAAGGCCTCGACTACCGCGTCGACTGGTTCGCCGCCGAGCACGCCAGGTTGAAACGCATTCGCGAGCAGATCGAATCGCCAGGATTGGACGCGGCCCTGGAGACGAATGACGCCGACAAGATCAGCGATGCGCTCCTGACGTTGATCTACACGCCGGCGCTCGGTGATCCCGAAGGCTCGGCCCTGCTGGGCGGCGACATCGCGCAACGGCACAACTTCGGCCTCGTCGGGCCGGCCGGCATGCGCCGCGACTTCGTCGCGTGGGCGGTGCCGAAGGAACAGGTCGGCGACGGCGCGCCGTGGCGCGTCGAAGGATCGATCCTTGGTCTCGATATCGCGCTGGCGCGGCTGGGCCTGCGCCGCATCGCCGACAACGAGATGCCGGTGGCGCCGACGATCAACCTGAACGATCAGCTGAACTTTGCGCGAACGGTGATGACGATTAATCCTCGATCGCTCCGCGATCAGGATCGCGATGTCATCGTCGCCGCGATCGCGCGCGGGCGCGAGCGCGTCAAGGCGGCCGGCGCCAGCCTGCCGGCGGTGCGGGCGCTCGCCGAAGAAATCCAGTTGCCCGCGTCGATCAGGCAGACGCTGCCGTGGACGATCACCCGCACGCCGGACGCGGTGCCCGCGCTCTTCGGGCTGCGCGATCTGATGTGGCTCGGCAAGCCCGAACTGTCGCAGGAGACGCTCGACCACTGGGGCGTCTTCGCCGAGGTCCTCGATAACCGGCTCAGGACCGCGATGCCGCGGCCCGCTCCCTGGGAAGACTTCGGCGGCCGTGCCAACGGCGGCCTGGTCGCGACACAGGCGCCGGATCTGGTGCTTCGCCTGGCGGAAGAAACCGCCCGGCTCAAACTCCCTGCGCAACTCGTCCCGGGACTGCTGATGTACGCGGCCCAGGATTACTGGCACGACGTCGAATCGCGCTTCCCGGACGACTGGCCGGCGATGACTCGACAGGCACTGGCGCTTTCGCCGACTCGGGTAGAAGATTACGTGGCAGCGTTGGCAGGTGGAGGGCCTCTACGGCCCAGGTGACTTGTTTTATGCGTTCTATCGGCGTTCTTCTCGCATTGACCGTGGCGCTTTCTGCGCAGGAGGCGCAACAACCCCCCGCGGAGCTGACGATCCGCATCATCGTTCCGGAGGCGGACGCCTATGTCAGCGGGCTGACGAAACTCAAAGCGGAAATCCTGCCAAAGATGCTCGCCACGCGCGTCGGGCAGATCCTCTTCTTCGCCGACGGCAGGCAGGTCTGCAACGTCCTCGATCCGATCGCGGCGGAATGTGAATGGGACGCCGGCGCCGAAGTCCGGCCGCACGTGCTGCGCGTGGTCGGCAACCTGATCGGCGGCGGCCGCATCGTCAACAGCTCGAAAACGAAGGGGCTCGATCAAGTCGAGAAGGTGACGGTCGACGTCGTGCAGGTCACCGCCGTCGTCACCGATCGCGGGCGATTCGTGTCCGGCCTGCAGCAGCAGGCGTTCCGGTTGCTCGAGGACGGCGTGCCGCAGACCATTGGCCACTTCTCATCCGAAGGATCGCCGCTCGAGATCGTCGTCGCGATCGACGTCAGCGAGAGCATGACGCTGGCGATGCCGCAGCTGAAGAACTCGGTCAAGAAATTCCTGGGCGCGCTCGGCACGAAGGACCAGGTCACGGTCGCGGCGTTCAACGACAACATGTTCACGCTCACCAAGCGCGAGACCAACGCGCAGCAGCGCACGCGCGCGATCGATCGCCTCTCCGCCTGGGGCGGCACCGCGCTCTACGACGTGATCATTCGCGGCGTGCAGCAACTGTCGAAGCAGCCGGGCCGCCGCGTCCTCGTCGTGTTCAGCGACGGCGACGATCGCACGAGCCACGCGACCATTCACGCCGTCGAACAGGCGGTGCGCGCCAACGACGCCACGCTGTTCATGGTGGCGCTCGGACGAGGCGTGAAAGAGGCGCAGCTGAAGTCGGGAATCGAAAAGCTGGTCGAGCTGAGCGGCGGCCGCGCGCTCTTCGTCGATCGCAGCGATCAACTCGATGAGCCCTTCCAGGAGATCCTCGAGGAGCTCTCGAATCAATACATCATCGGCTACGAATCGAAGAACACCAAGCGCAATGGATCCTGGCGTGAGGTGAAACTGGAGATCCCTGGCAGGGACTACAACGTTCGCGCGCGACAGGGCTATCGCGCGCCCGGACCATAAATGCAAGGCAGAAGGCAGAAGGCAAGAGGCAGAAGGCTTCTCGCGGCAACGCTCGCCGCGGGCGCGTTATGTACTTTCAACGCGCTGGCGCAACAACCAGCCGTTCAACCACCGCAGCTGCCGCGGCCGACGTTCGAGACGAAGGCCGAGATCGTGCTCGTCGACGTCAACGTGGTCGATCGCGACGCGAAGCCGGTGCCGACACTCACGCCCGCCGACTTCGAGCTCGAGGTCAACGGCCAGCCGCGCCAGATCGAATCGGTCCAGTTCATCTCGACGGTGGCGACGAACGTGACGCCGGCCACACCGCGCGAAGCGGCGTCCACGTCGAACGAAACCGAAACGACCGGACGACTCCTGCTATTCGTCGTCGACGAAAGCAGCCTTCGCGTCGGCGCGAATCGCACGATCCTGCGGACCGCGCAGTCGCTCTTCAGCCGTCTGGCGCCCGGCGATCTCGTCGGGCTGGCCCGCCTCCCGACCGGCTTCGGCGGCGTCGAGTTCACCGCCGATCGCAAGCGCGTCACCGACGGACTGATGAAAGTCACCGGCGCCGCGAGCTCGCGCGTCGGCATGATGCACATCACCATCAGCGAGGCGTGGGCGCTCGAAAGCAACGACGCAGGCACGTTCCAGGACGCGGTCAGCCGGGAATGTGCCGGCATGTCCGGCCCCGATCTCGATGCCTGCCGCAACCAGCTCGAGGCCGACGGGCGGGCGATGCTGCTCGAAGCCAGCGGCCGCGCCCGCGCGACGCTGCAAGCGCTCGAAGCACTGTTGAAGAACCTCGCGCCGCTGAAGATGCCGGTCAACATCGTGCTGATCTCCGAAGGCATGTTCGTCGCGCGCGATCGCTCCAACATGACCGCCCTTGGCCGCCTCGCCGCGGAAGCGCGCGCCACCATCCACGTGATGCGGCCGTCACAACAATTCTTCGACGTCGAAGACCGCGCACCCGGCGGCGGGATGACGCGATTCTTCGACGATGGGTTGATGAGCGAGGGATTGGAGCAGGTCGCCGGCCAGACGCGCGGATCGATGAGCGTGATCAACGGCGACGGGCAGATCGCATTCGATCGACTCGGCCGCGAGCTGTCCGGCTATTACCTGCTTGGCTTCGAGCCCACCGAAGCGGATCGCACCGGCCGCGAGCGGCGCATCAAGGTTTCGGTGAAAACGCGCGGCCTCACGGTTCGGGCGCGGCCGACATTCGTGATTCCGGCGGCCGATGCCGCCGCGAAGGAAAAGACGATGACGCCGATGCAACAGCTCGGCGAAGTGCTGCGATCGCCGCTGCCGGTGCGCGGCCTGCCGATGCGCGTCGCCAGTTATTCGGCGATCGAAGGCACCGGCAAAATCCGCGTCGTCATCACCGCCGAAATCGGCGATCCGGCGACGACGCCCGCCGAGTGGCCGATCGGCGTCATCGTGCTCGACAAGAACGACAAGATCGTCGTCAATCGCGGCGGCGTGTCGACGCTCGCGCCGGCGAGCAAGGGCCTCGAATCGCCGCGGCTGCTCCTGACATCGGTGGCGCTCGATCCGGGCGAATACACCTTGCGCATCGCCTCCGTCGACGATACCGGGCGCGGCGGCAGCGTGCATCACTCGATCAACGCGCGGCTCAATCGCATGCCGAACGGCATCACCGTGTCGGACCTGATGCTCGTGCCGCAGCCGCCGGTCGCCGGCGAGTTGCCGCGGCCGCGGCCGACCACCGTCATCGACAACGAAACCGTGTCGGCGATGCTCGAGATGACGGGCACCGATCAGGCGCTGCTCAGCAGGACGAAAGTGACGCTGCAGATCTCCGACGCCGAAAACGGCAACGCGCTCGTCAACGTCGAAGCCAGGCAGGTGGCGCGCGGCAACGTGCGCGCGGTCGCGGCGCAGATGCGCCTCGGCGTGCTGCCGCCGGGCGAATACATCGCGCGCGCGGTCATCACGGCGCCGGGTGTGCCCGAGATGCGGCTGACGCGGCCGTTCATGCTCTCCCCTGTCGCCGAGACGTCCGCGCCGCCGCCCGACCTCGGCGTGCCGCTCGATCCGGATGCGCCGCCGGCGCCGGTCGCGGCGTCGAAGATCCTCGCGCCCGTGCCGAGGTTCTCGGCGCGCACCATCCTGACTCCCGAAGTCGTGCTGCCGTTCCTCGAAGGGCTCTCGGACATGCATCCGCCGTCGCCGGAAGTGGCAGCGGTGATCGAGAAGGCGAAGACCGGCAACTACGATGCGCCCAGCGATCGCGGCGCGTCGGCGGACGACGAGCTGAACCTGGCGTTCGTGCGCGGCCTCGGCGCGCTCAGCAAAGGCGAGGTCGCGCAGGCCGCCGCGTGGTTCCAGCAGACGCTGAAAGGCGCGGACGATTTCCTCGGCGCCGCGTTCTATCTCGGCGCGACGCACGCGCTGAGCGGCCGCGACAAGGAAGCGATCGGCGCGTGGGAAATGGCGCTGCTCAGCGAGAATCCCGGCGCGGTCTATCCCGTGCTGGTGGATGCGTTGCTGCGCACGGGCGATGGCCGCATGGCGCTCGACATCCTCGAGGAAGCACCGCAGGCGTGGCCGAATGACAACGAGCGATTGAAGCGCGAAGCGATCGCGCTGGCGATGCTCGGCGACTACAGCGGCGCGCTGCCGAAGCTGAAAGATCAACTCGACAACACCAGGAACGACGATCAGCCGATGCTGTTCGTCGCGATCCAGGTGCTCTACAAGATGTATCAGCAGGACAAGAGCTTGAGTCCCGACAACCTGCAGCGCTTCCGCAGTTACGTCGAGCGTCACCAGAAGCTCGGTGGACCCGATCGCGCGATCGTGGAAACATGGCGTCGCGCGGTGTTGGGAAGATAACCACGAACGTAGGGGCGAACTTTAGTTCGCCCGCGCCGGGAGGACTAAAGTCCTCCCCTACGTTTCTCTGAGCACCTGGACCTCTACGTTTCGCGAAGCACTTGAACAGGATCGGTCTGCGCGACCCTTCGCGCCGGGACGACGCACGCGAGGATCCCGGCAATCAGGAGCACGATCGGCGCCACGCCGAAACTGAGCCAGTCACGCGTCGATACGCCGTAAATGAACGGCGACAGGTTGCTCGACAGGCTCGCCGATGCCGCGATGCCGATGGCCACGCCGGCGATCATCGCGACACCCATCTGCTTCAGCGCAACGACGACGATCGACGCGCGGCTTGCGCCGAGCGCCGTTCTAACGGCCAGCTCGCGCGATCGTTGCGACACCGACTGCGACAGCACACCGAACAATCCCGTGGCGGCAATGACCAGCGCGAATGCCGCAAACCCGAGGAACAACACCGCGTATAGCCGAGGCCGCGACAACGCCAGGCCGACGCGCTGATCCATCGTCATCACCGTGTCGAGCGCCAGCGCCGCATCTTCCTCGCGCAACGCGGTGCGCAGCGCCTCGACATGTGCGGCGGGATCGTCCACCGTGCGCACGACGACGAACGCCTGCGACAGGAAATATTTGGAGAGTTGCGCGAACGCGATAAAGATCTCCGGCTGCGGAGCGCCATCGGCCCCGTCCTGCTTGACGTCGTCAACGACTCCCGCGATGGTGATGTCTGGAGCGGGGCCCTCGTCGGTCTGGGTCACGCTTCGAAATGCCGATCGGCCGAGCGAGAGGCCGACGGCCTGTTCGATCGGCACATCGTCCAGGTACTTGCGCACGAACGAGCGATTCACCACCACCACGGACTGCGCATTCGCATCGTCAGCCTCAGTAAGCGGCCGGCCGGCCCGCACGCGAATGCCGAGAGCGCCAAAGTAACCGGGCGACACGAGGCGCCGGATGGCTTCGACGTCGATCTCCACGCCGCTGCGCAGCGGCGAATGGAATTTGAACGACAGAAACCCGCCAGACGAGACGAGCGGCAGCGCGGAACTGATGGCGGCGTGCGTCACGCCGGGCTGCATCGCGACGCGCGCAAGAATGCGATTGAGCGCGGCAAACTCGCGGTCGGGGTTGTACGTAGTCGGGAACGGTATGGCCGCCGTGAGCAGATTGGCCCGGTCGTAGCCGCGATCGGCGCCAAGGTGGGCCGAGAAGCTGCGGGCGAGCAGCACGCTCCCGATCACGAGCACGCAGGTGGCGGCGAGCTGGCTGGCGACGATCAGCGTGCCAACAGTGGCGGTCCGTCCGCGTCCGCTGCCCACCGAACCGGCGCTGCCATCGCTGAGCGATCGCGCGACCTCCAGATGGCGCGCGTGCATCAGCGGCAATGCGCCGCACACCACCGTGGTGATCGCCGACAGCGCGAGTGTGAACGCCAGGACTCGCGCATCGACTTCGATGGCATCGACGCGTGGGAAACCGGCGGGCAACATCGACGGCAACGCGGCGTGCAAGGCGATCGTCAGCGCGAGACCCGCGATGCTCCCAAGCATGCCGACGATCGCGTTCTCAACCAGCAGCTGCCGGGCCAGACGGCCCGTGCCGGCGCCGAGCGCCGCGCGAATGGTGAGCTCACGATGTCGCGCCGTCGCGCGAGCGAGCTGCATGTTGGCCACGTTGGCAATCGCCGTCGCGAACAACAGTGCCGCGGCGGCCAGCAGGATCAGGATCGCCGGTCGCACGTCCGCCGCCGCGGCGGCTTTCGCATCGGTGACGGTGATCTGAATCGGCTCCTTCGCACCGAACAGGGCCATCGCGACCGGACCAGCATCGGGCGCGGCGATCGCTCTCGCCGTGCCTTCAGCCGACGCCTGCGCCGGGGTCACACCGGATTTCAACCGCCCAATCGCACGCATGATGGTGCCGGACTTCGTCCCGTTGGGGCCGTCGACTGGCGGTGGCCGCCAGGCGAGCCAGACGCGCGATTCGGCGCTCGGAAAACGGAACTGGCGCGGCATCACGCCGACGATCGTGTGCTGCGTGCCATCAATCACAATCGGTTGCCCAACGATGTCGTCGCGCAGAGCGAAGCGTTGTTCCCATAGCGGGTATGAGATCAACGCGACAGATGGCTGGCCATTTTGGCTGGGGCCTTCTCCCGCTGCGAAGATGCGGCCGCGAAACGGTCCGACGCCGAGTAGCGCAATCGTCGAGGGCGTCACGCGCGACATCGCCACCCGCGTTGCCTCGCCGGCTCCCGTCAGCGTCGCCGGCGTGTCACCACTGAAATAACCGATGGCCTCGAGCGTCTGCGGCGCCTCCGCCCACGCGAGGTAACTGCCGTTCATCATCGTGCCCGGGATGCGTCCCTCCTTGCCGCCGCGAGTCTCGCCGAGGCGAACAACACGCTCGGTATCACCCCACGGCAACGGGCGCAGCAGCACACCATAGGCGACGCTGAAGAGCATCGTCGCCGCGCCGACGCCAAGCGCGATCGTGAGAATGGTGACGGCTGCATAACCAGGCTTCGCGCGCAGCAGGCGAAGGCCGTAGATCGCATCGGCGATCGTCCCCGACAGGATCGCTCGCGACGCCGACGGCGGGATGACGGCAATCGATCGTCGAACGACGCGTTGCAGTGATTTCGGATCGGTGCGCCAGCCGTCGATCAGGCGATCGATCCTCGCGAGCGCGTCCTGCTCGCTGACCCCGTCGGCGCGCAGCTCGTCGTACGCGGCTTCCGCGTGCTGTGCGAGCTCGTCGACGATGTCGGCATCGATCGCGCTCGATGCAAACGCCGAACGAACGCGCGCGTCAAGGTCAGGCATGCTTGATCCCCGCCACTCGATTGATCGCTTTCGCGAAGTTCTGCCAGATCGATCGCTGCCGCACCAGCGTGCCGCGGCCGCCCGGCGTCAGGCGATAGTAGCGGCGCCGCCGCTGCCCGGCTTTCTCGACCCATCGCCCTTCGATCATCCCCTTGCTCTCGAGGCGATAGAGTGTCGGATAGAGCGACGTGATGTGAAACGAGATCGTGCCGTCGGATCGCTCTTCGATCTGCTTGCCGATGTCGTAGCCGTGCCGCTCGCGCTCTTCGAGCAGCGCCAGGATCAGCAATTCAGCGCTGCCCCGTTTCATCTCCCGCTCGAGCATCGTTGAGCCCATATATTGTCTGAAACAATATCATGGCCGTTAGTTATTGCAAAATTGGCACTTAGCCCGACGACACAAGTATTACAGTGCTGTCGTTTGCCTCCTGATAATGTTCCTTCCGACATGATCCCCGTTACCGAAATCTACGGCCGAAAGGCCTCCGACGGCCAGCTGAATACGATCACGGCCGTTGCCATGGGCGCGTTTCACGTGCTCGCCATTGCCGCCTTGTTCTTCATCAACTGGGGCGCCATCGCCACGGCCATCGTGCTGTGGTGGGTCGCCGGCTCGCTCGGCATCGGCATGGGCTATCACCGCCTGCTGACGCACCGCGGCTACAAGACGCCGAAGTGGATGGAGTATTTCCTCACCGTGTGCGGCACGCTCGCCCTCGAAGGCGGACCGATCTTCTGGGTCGCCACGCACCGCATTCATCATCAGCATTCCGATCACGAAGGCGATCCGCACACGCCGCGTGAAGGCACCTACTGGGCGCATGTCGGCTGGATCCTCACCGGCAAGGCGATGCACCACGACACCGAAATCCTCGCGCGCTACACGCCCGATCTCAGCAAGGATAAATTCCACGTCGCGCTGACCACCTGGCACTGGGTGCCACAGGTCATCGTCGGCCTGATTCTTCTCGCCGTCGGCGGCATTCCGTATGTCCTGTGGGGCACGTTCTTCCGCACCACCTACGGACTGCATTGCACCTGGCTCGTCAACTCGGCGACGCACTTGTGGGGCAAGCGCCGGTTCCAGACGCGCGACGATTCGCGCAACAGCTTCTGGGTCGCGATGATGACGTTCGGCGAAGGCTGGCACAACAACCACCACGCGCACCCGGTGTCGGCGCGCCACGGCCTCGCCTGGTACGAGATCGACATCAACTGGATTGGCATCAGCGTGCTCAAGGCGCTCGGCCTCGCGTGGGACGTCAAGGTCGCGAAGATCCGCGAGGAGATGAAGGAAGAGGCGGCGTAGAATCGAGACGTGACAAGGCGTCAAACCGCCTCGATCGTCTTCGTCGTCCTCTGCATCGTTCTCGTCGCCGCAGCCGTTACCCTCAACATCGGCTGGATCCTGGTGAACGGGCGGCGCGTCGCGCCGCTCGTGCTCGGCGTCATCACCTTCTCCCTGATCATCGCGGGCCTCATCGTCTACACGGTGTTCCTGGTCCGCGAAATGGGCATCACCGAACAGCAGGACAGCTTTCTCAACTCGGTCACGCACGAGTTGAAGACGCCGATCGCGTCGATTCGCCTCTACCTCGAGACGCTGCAGGCGCGCGAGGTCGGCGATGCGCAGCGCAAGGAGTTCTACCGCATCATGCTGCAGGATGCCGATCGCCTGCAGCACACCGTCGAACAGGTGTTGCGCGCGGGAGTCGCGCGGCAGAAACGCAAACTCGAACATCGCGCCCCGGTCGATCTCGCGTGGCTCGTCCAGGAGTGCGTGGATACGGCGCGCACGCGCCATCACCTCGCCGAAGACGCCATCTCAGTGGTCGCGAGTGACGTGCAGACACCGCTCGTCGTCAGCGGCGATGTCGATGACTTGCGCACGGCGGTGACGAACCTCCTCGATAACGCAATCAAGTATTCAGACGGCCGCCCGCAGATCACCGTCCAGACAGCGGGGGCGACGCCCGACACCGCGTGGGTGCGCGTGAAGGATGCGGGCATCGGCATTCCGAAGGCGCAACTGGGCCGCATCTTCAATCGCTTTTATCGCTTCCAGCCGCTCGGATCGAAGGTCAAAGGCACCGGGCTCGGCCTCTACATCGTGCGATCGATCGCCAAGCGACACGGCGGACGCGTGTTTGCGGAAAGCACCGGCGAGAACAAGGGCGCGACGTTCACGCTTGAGCTCCCCAGAATCAGGGAGCTCACCCTGAGAGAGCGACCGGATGCACAGCATCCGGTCGCGAGTCGAAGGGCGGACAATTGAGCCGCATCCTGATAGTCGAAGATGAGAAACACCTCGCCGACGGGCTGCGCTTCAACCTCGAAGCCGAAGGTCACGAGGTCGAGATCGACGGCGATGGCCAGCAGGCGCTCGATCGCCTGCTCGGAGATCGATCGCGCTTCGATGCCGTCGTCCTCGACGTGATGCTGCCCGGCAAGGACGGCTTCGCCGTCGTCAAGCAGCTGCGCACCGAGGGGCACTACGTGCCGGTGCTGATGCTGACCGCGCGCAGCCGCCCCGAAGACGTGCTGCAGGGATTCGCAGCCGGCGCCGACGATTACCTTCCGAAACCGTTCGAGCTGCAGATCCTGCTCGCGCGCCTGCGTGGATTGCTGCGCCGCCGCGAGTGGCTGACGCAGGAGCACGAGCACGATGCGATCACGTTCGCGGGGAAGAAGCTCGATCTCGAAGCGCTCGAATTGCACGTCGGCGACAAGAAATATCAGCTGACGCAGATGGAATGCGATCTGTTGCAGTACCTGGTGAAGAACGCCGGCAAGGCGGTGTCACGCAAGTCGATTCTCGAGGATGTGTGGGATCTTCGCGAAGACACCGACACCCGCGCGATCGACAACTTCATCGTGCGCCTGCGGCGATATCTGGAAAAGGATCCGACGAAACCGAAACACCTCGTAACCGTCAGAGGCGTTGGATATAAGTTTGTGGCGTAAGCCGCAAGCCCGTAGCCCGCAAGCCCGTAAGCCCTCAGCGCATTCCGAATAACAAGAACGACGTCTTCTGCGTCGCCCGGAAATTATCGTCCGACGCGATCAACAGCGTCCGCGTTCCATTGACGACCGGACCGAACGTCATCGCCTCGAAATTCTCCAACCGCGACAACGCCGATGACAGGCGCGACGTCATGCTGTCGAAATTGAGCAGCAGCCGCTTGCGGGCGTCACCGTCGATCAGCTCGACGGAAAACAGCTGCACCGTGTTGGCGGTGAACTGCTTGTCCTTCGACCTCACGCACGCCCGCTCCATCGAGATCAGCGTCGTGTCGCTGAGCGCGAGCAGCTCGACCAGGCCGTTCTCGCCGTCGGTGCAAATCTCGTCGAAGCCTTCGATGCGCGGCGTCGGCGAAATCATGTAGCGCCATTGCCGCGCCGCGCGGAACGTCGACCCCCTGGGTTCGAATTCAATCAACCGGCCCGCCGCGCCGCGATCGAACGTCACCGCGCCGTCCTGGAACAGCGGTTGCTCGAGGCCCGCAATCAGCCGGCCACTCGGCGTCACTGCGAGGCCTTCGAGTCCCTGGTTGTCGCGCAGTCCGGTCTTGCCGTCGCCGGTGATCTGAAACTCCTTCGGATACTCGATCACGTTGGTGACGAGGCCGTCGGCGGTCATCTGCAGCAACGCCGGTTGCCACACTCTGCTTTCGATCACGTGACCTTCTTCGCCCACGACGAACGTGCCGTTCGGCAGCGCGACGATCGATTCGAGATCGGCCTCGGTCACGCGGCGGCTCTCGGTGCCGGCGCCGGGACGCAGCTCCTGCATTCTCACCGGTAGCACTTCGAAGCGGCCCGGCGCAAAGTCGATCGTCAGCCACGCCACGCGCGTGTGCTGGCGATCGTCGATGACACCTATCCATTGCTTGCGTCCCTGGTCAGGAGCGAGACCCGACAGGCTTCCGTACTTTGAGCTATCGATGAGCTGCGGATAGATCGTTCCAGCAGGACGCGTGAACTCGCCGAGCCAGGTCAGCAGCGGCAGCGGATTGCTGAAAAAGGCCGGCGGCCGCTTGGACCCACAACCAATCGCGGCAACAAGCGCGAGGATGACGACGTACTTTTCGAGCAAGAAGCACATGATACACGCGCGAAATTGGCGCTTTCAGGCCCCCCCTCTAAGACGGCTTGGTGCTTAACAGAACTGTAATCAAGAGTCACAGCAGGTAACGCTATGCACTTATGGTGCTCGAGCCTATTTTATTTTTCAATTTTCCTCTTCAGTTCCCCGATCGGGGCACGAACAGGTGTCTGAAATGCGGTAGGCTTCCTCTTTCACAACGCTATGCATCAGTTCCTACGCGCCCCCCGGCCGTTGGTTCGGTGCGCCATTGTGGCGCTCGATCTGTCCTCCTATATTTCTCGCGCGTTAAATGTTGCACGGGAAATCACGCGACGCATCTTCCGCAACCACGCTCTCGTATCAGCAGGTACGGCAGGCCATCGCAGGGAGAGACGCATCGTGAGGATCCCCTCAGCGTCAACGTCGGGTCATCGAAGAAGGTTTGCGGTGCGGCCGACGCGCTCGTTCAAGGCGTGGAAGAGTCGCGAAATGCAGAGCTTTTCCAACGAAATTTCCCTTTACGCCGCAGCAGTTTTCAGCAAAAAGGTGTTGCGGTCAGCAATCCAAGACGACAGAATGCCTCTCTCAACCCGACAGGTTTTTTTGTGTGCAGAACGCTGTGCGTTCGGTATACGCGCATGCTTCGTTTAAGTGACAGGTATCAGCCCCCCGAGGTTTTTATGAGACGACTATTCGATCGTTCGCGCCGGACGGATAACTCGCGTCGCTCGCTCTCCGCACACGAGAAAGTACGTCGTGTGTTCTCCGCGATGCGGTTGCGGACTCGGGCCGCGCTTCTCGCCGTTGGCTTCGCCGCGCTGCTCGCACAACAAGGTGCTCGCGCTGATGCCCCCATGCCGGGCGATGCGTTGCCGTTCCAGGGCGGATATCTGATCACCGGCGACTATGTGGTTGGCGATTTCGCCTTCGGCGCTGCCTCCGGTGGCTTCAAGACGGGCACTGTTTCAATCGTCGGTGTGCCGACGAATGCCGACATTATCGCGGCGTTCGTGTATGGAGAAGCGATCTCAGCCAACGTCGGCGCGGAAACAGGCATCTGGCAAGACCGAGATTTTGATCCGCAAATTCAGTTTGGTGTCGCGAGTAGTCTGCAGGCTGCCCCGTTTGGAATTGCAACATCGCAGTCGCTGGATGGCAGCCTCGCGACGTGTTCTGCAACTGCCGGCCAGAAGCTGACCACGTTTCGCGCCGACGTCCTCCGATTCCTGCCAATGGAATTGGACGCCGAGGGCGTCCCGACGACGGGGATACGTCTCGTCAGCGGCCCACTCACCATCAGCGTGCCGGACACAACGACGGGCGTGACTCTCGTCATCGTCTATCGGGATCCATCGCTACCGCTGCGTAAGATCGTCGTCTATGACGGCGTCTATGTTCAGCCGCCTCCCACCCCGGACGTACCCAACCCTGTGACGTTCCAGCGGCTGCGTGGATTCTATGAATCCGCTCCAGCACAGTCTGCCAAAGTCACCCACATCCTCGCGAAAAAACCGAATCCTAACGGAGTGTTTTCGTTCAACGGGACGGACCTTGCCGCGGCGGCTCCAAATGGATCCGCACGAACTTTGGGATCAGCGACGGTCGACGTTTCCGCGCAGATGCCTGGTGACACTACTTCGTTCCCGGCATTCGGAGAGGTTGCCAGCACATCATTCAGGCATACCGGTGCCAGCGCCAGGCCTT
>Ga0137455_1000014_pt1 | contig 37467 bp, 37 predicted proteins | sample EasRivERMGT600_2_FD_102334 | JGI IMG/M metagenome (GOLD analysis project Ga0137455, IMG submission 102334) | Soil microbial communities from meander-bound floodplain in the East River, Colorado, USA - East River MetaG ERMGT600_2 | ecosystem: Environmental > Terrestrial > Soil > Floodplain ... | reverse complement strand
GCGATGGAGCGAGCACTGCCCGGCCCGGGCGCTCGAGAGCGGGAAGGTGAACCCTTTCCGAGTTCTACCCGCGCCCCATCCCGGGGTTCCATTCCAAGACGACGCGCGCCCGGTGATTCGGGCGCGCGCCTGTCGAACGGCCGGAAAAGCTCAGACCCCTACGGGCTGACCCGGAGCCGGTCACTCCCGGTCAACGGTAGATCGCCTTCACCCTCCCCCACGACGTCGGCCGGGCCGGCACCGGCCGCTCGCAGGCATGGCCGTCGTGGGCCCGCTCGCGTGCCAGATCGAGGACGTCCACCACGAAGTTGCAGTCGAAGTCCGCGGTGGGATCGAACGTGCCCAGCTTCGTCTGCACGATCGCGAGGTCGACCGCGTCGACCAGCAGGTTGCCGTTCTGGTCGTACGATGCGACGTGACGCGACGCGATGGGGACTCCGTCGGCTCGGACAAAAACGCTGCCAGCGCAGATCCCGCCCGCGCGGAGCGGGAAGTCGACGCGGCCCTGGGCGTCCGTGATCGCGATGACGGTCCGCCCGTTCACGAAGTAGGGATCGTCCGGCCCCTGAGGGCACAGCGCGACATCAGGACAGCTCTGGAATTCGAGCGCCACCAAAGAACCCACCATCAGGTTGTTGAAAGCATCTCTTACCTCGCCGCGGAAGTGATGGTCTCCGAGTGGGCAAACGACCAGGCAGGGATCGAACCGGCATAGGGACGGGTCCGGGATCCCGACGAACTGGCCGACGCAGCGATCACCTGCATGGCCAAAAACCAGGCTGGAGACGTCCGCCTCGGTTACCGTGCCGTCGCAATCGAAGTCGGCGGTCGGATCGCTCGTCCCAACCTTGTTACCCACGATCGTGAGGTCCGCCGGGTCGACCAGCAGGTTGCCGTCCTGGTCGAACGAGGCCGTCGGTCGGGTCGCGAGCTGGACGCCGTCGGCCCGGATCGTGGATGGCGTGCCGCACACCCCGCCGGCGCGGATCGGGAACTCGACGCGGCCCTGGGCGTTGGTGACCGCAATTACCTGACTCCCGACGATGGTGTACGGGTCACTCGGCCTGCTCGGGCAGAGCGTCACCGTCGGGCAGGAGTTGAAGTCGATCACCACCGTCGAGTTGGCGACCGGGTTGGCGGCAAAGTCGCGCACAACGACGACGAATGGGACGTCGCCCTGGGGACAGACGATGAGACAGGGGGCGACGCTCGAGTTCGCCGGGCTCGGCACGGCGGCCTCCGCGAGCGGCGCGAGGGACGAGAGGCACAGGACGAGTGCGGGAATCCACCGGCGCATGCGGCACCTCCGGAGCGTGGGACGATGCACGGGCTCGCGGCGCGCTCGAGTCCGCCAGGCGGACTCGGGCGGGGCGGCGGGAGGCTCGGCGCCCCCAATGCTAAGCCCGAGTCCCTCGTCGAAGATAGACCCAAACGATCAGGGGCACCCTGCGGACCCTGGGGCGTAGGAGAACGACCCGGTGGCCAGCTCGAAGACGAAGACTCCGCCCAGCCGCTCGGTGACGTACACCTGGGTCTGCTCGGCGGGGTCCGAGAATCCGTGCGCCGGGCACCGCCACCACCGCGACGACACCGAGGTCGGGAGTCGCTCGAGGTGCTCGGCGTCGTAGAGCCGCTCGAGCGGCCAGGCCGCGACCTTCTTTCCGCTCGGGCCGTACACGACCACGACCGCGCCGTAGCCCGCGTTGTGCCAGTTGTCGAGGGTGACGAGGTGGCCGCTGTTGCTCACCAGGGCATCGACCGGGGCCACCGGGTTTTCGAGCCGGACGTCGGCGACCCGGGCGTACGAGCGGTCGGGGCGGCGCGCGAAGAACTCCGCCCGGGCGTGGGCGCCCTTCGGCGCGCCCTCGAACCCGACCGACTCGCCGACGCTGGCGCCCGGCGTGATCTGCACGAAGCGCCGGCCATCCTCGCTGAAGACGTTCATGACCCGCGGGCCGGGCCAGTCGTCGGCGCCCGCGGGTGACGCCACCATCGCCAGGAGGGCTGCGATCACGGCCCGACGCCGGCCCGCGCCCCGCATGATCGCGGCCGGGCCTAGCGGCCCAGCACCACCTTGCCCACGGCGGTGCCGGTGCGGAGCAGCTCCTGGGCGCGCCCACACTCCGCCAGCGGCAGCACGTCGGTGACGCAGGGCTTGATCTGGCCCCGCTCGACGCAGCGCAGGGCCTGGACCAGCTCGGCCTTGCTGCCCAGCGTCGAGCCGAGGATCGCCTTGTTGCCGATGAAGAGGTTGGCCAGCTCGACATGGGTCTGATAGCCGGAGGTCGCGCCGCAGGTCACGATCACGCCACCGTGTCGCAGCGCCTTGATGCTCTCCATCAGTGTGTCGCCGCCGACGTGGTCGAAGACGACGTCGACGCCGCGGCGGTGGTAGCGCTGCGCGAACTTCCGCAGTTGTCCGAGGAACTCGCGGGAGCGCTCGAGCGGGTCGCCCTCCGCGTCACGCGGGCGCAGCAGCACGTGGTCCGCGCCCATGGTCTGGCACATCGCCGCCTTGCGCTCGCTGCTCGCCACCCCGATCACGATCGCCCCGCGGAGCTTGGCGATCTGGGTCGCCATCACCCCGAGCCCGCCGGAGGCGCCGCGGACCAGCACGACGTCGTTGGCGGAGATCCGGGCGTTGGTCACCAGCATGTGCCAGGCGGTCACCAGCGTGAGCGGCAGCGAGGCGGCGTCCTCCCAGCTGAGGCCACGAGGTTTGGGCACGCAGTTGTGCTCGTGGACGATCACGCGCTCGGCATGGGCGCCCTGGTACGGCCCGGTGTCGAAGCCCCAGATGCGGAAGCCGCCGTTCTGCTCGCAGATGTGCTCCTCGCCGTTGACGCAGCGGTAGCACTTCTTGCACGAGATGCCGCAATAGACGACGACCTCGTCGCCGGGGGCGAAGGCGGTGACGTGGTCCCCGATCGCCGCCACCACGCCGGCGGCGTCCGAGCCCGGGATCATCGGCAGCGGGAAGGAGCGCCCGTTGACCCCGGTCCGCGCCCAGTAGCCGTTGGGATTCACGCCCGAGGCGCGGACGTCGATCAGCACGTCGAGCGGGCCGGGAACGGGGTCCGGGAGGTCGCGCAGCTCCAGCACCTCGGGACCGCCGTGTCGTTCGAAGACGATGGCTTTCATCGAATCGACCCCCCGGGCGGCGGCGGGCCGCGGCGAGGATCGCCACGGCCGTCTCCGGCTGTTCTCGACTCGTTTCGATGAAGGGTTTAGGCAGGCAGTGAGCGGGCGGAGTATAGCCCGCCGGCCCGCCGGTCAGCGGTAGAGCACCTTGACCGTTCCCCACGTGCTCGGTCGCAAGGCCGTCGGTTGCTGGGGCGCGTGGCCGAGATGTGACCGCTGGAGCGCGAGATCCGCCTCGGTCACGATTCCGTCCCCGTCGAAGTCGGCCGCGCGTTCCGTCGAGCCAAGACGCGCGCGAGCCAGCGCCAGGTCCGCCTGGGTCACGATCAGGTCGCCGTCCTGGTCGAGCGCCGCCGCCCACACCGCGGGGAACGGGACGCCGTCGGCCCAGATGGAGAAGGGCCCCGGCTCGCAGGTGCCACCGGCCTTCGCCAGGATGTAGACGTTTCCGTCCAGCCCCGCGATGCCGACGACATAGTCCCCCGGGGGAAGTGGGAAATTCGGCGGGGCATAGCCGATGAGTCGGAAGGCCGGACAGCGCAGGGGCAGGTCGATCTGCACCGTCGCACCCGGGATCGGCCTCCCCGGGAGAATGCACGAGACGTACACGTGGAAGGGCACGTCTCCCGCCGGACAGCTGACAAAGACAGGGTCCGAGAACGACGGCGGCGCGAACGGCACACACGTGAGGTTCGCGAGCGCGGGGCGTGGCAGGGTGGCGCATGCCACGACGATCCATAGCCACTTCATGGCGACCTCCCAGGTGGATGGGTCGCCGCCGGGGGTGGCGGACGTTGTCTCTTGGATTACCCCGGGGTGAGAGTCGGGTTCCTGGCCGGCCCCGACGGCTGCGTGAGGAGCGCGCCGCCGACCGCGATCATGACGCACGAGATGGCGACCGGCACCCAGACCGGCTGGTACCACCACGGATGGGGCGGCAGCAGGAACAGCAGGTCCATGGTCGCCAGGCTCGGCGGCCAGCGCAGCATGGCGTAGAGCGCAACATAGTAGAAGACATCCCAGACGCCGAAGGCCAGCAGAAACGCGCCGAAGCGGGCCCGCCGGGTCGGCGCCGCGAGCCAGGCCACGGCGGCGAGCATGACGATCGTCGCCGCCTCGCGGGTCTGCTCGGTGGGCAGCAGCCACGGCCGCACGACGAAGCGCCGCATGACCTCCGCGGCGGGCGGAATCGTCTCCGTCTGCGCGATCCCGAGGATGGCGCGGATGTAGACGACCACCACCGCCTCGAGCCACGCCATCGCGACGGCGAAGGCGATCAGCGCGCCCAGCGTCGTCCTCATCGCGCGCGCTTGCCGCGCGAGGGCCGCCGGCTGTTCGTGGGCTTCGTCGTCGCCGGCTTCGCCGCGACGGGCCTCGTCGACTTCCGTGTCGCCGCCGGGGCCCGCGGCGCGGCCGCCTTCGAACGCCTGGCCGCGACCCACTCGCGCAGCTCCGCGGCGCTCATGGTGTTGAGCACGTCGCTGCGCGTGAGACCCGCGCGCCGCGCCACGAAGACGCCGTACGGCATGAAGGCCAGCTCGTTGACGCTGTGGGCGTCGGTGTCGACGACCAGCCGGATCCCGCGATCCTTCGCCATGCGCGCATGGAGGTCGCTCAAGTCGAGTCGGCTGGGCTGGGCGCTGATCTCCATCGCGACCCCGTGGCGGGCGGCCTGGTCGAGCACCCGCTCCATGTCGAACGCGACGGGTTCGCGCGAGCCGATGCGCCGCCCGGTCGGGTGCCCCATCGCGCAGACCGCGGGGTGGGCGAGCGCCTTCAGCACCCGCTCGGTCATCTCGGCGGCCGGCATCGCCAGCCGGGTGTGCAGCGAGACCACCACCCAGTCGAGCAACCCCAGCGTCTCGTCGTCGAGGTCGAGCGAGCCGTCGGCCAGGATGTCGACCTCCAGCCCGTGCAGGACCTCGATCCCAGGCACCGTCCGGCGCACCGCCTCGATCTCGCCGACCGACTGGCGCACGCGGGCCTCGTCGAAGCCCTGGATCATGGCGAGCGCCTTGGAGTGGTCGGTGATCGCCAGATACTCCAGCCCGCGGTCGCGGGCCGCACGCACCATGGCCTCCAGCGTGTTGCGGCCGTCGGTCCGGTCGGTGTGGGCGTGGAGATCGCCGCGGATGTCCTCGAGCGTCACCAGCTCGGGCAATCGGTCGGCCTGGGCGAGCGCGATCTCGCCGCGGGCCTCACGCAGCTCGGGCGGGATCCAGGCCATGTCGAGCGCGCGGTAGACCTCCTCCTCGGTGCGTCCGGCCACCGTGGCGCCCTCGCGCAGCAGCCCGTACTCGTTGAGCAGCAGGCCGCGCTCCAGCGCGATCCGCCGCAGCTCGATGTTGTGCGCCTTGCTCCCGGTGAAGTACATCATCGCCGCCCCGAACGACTCGGCCGGCACCCGGCGCAGGTCGACCTGCAGCCCGCTCGCGAGCCGGACCGAGGACTTGGTCTCGCCGCGACCCAGCACGGCGGCGACCTGCGGCCAGGTCGTGAAGGCCTCCGACACCGCTTCGGGATCGCCGCCGACCACCAGCAGGTCGAGGTCGGCGACCGTCTCGCAACGGCGGCGGAACGAGCCGGCGATCTCGACCCGCTCGACCCCGGGCACGGCGCGCACGTGCGCGCCGATCTGCTGCGCCAGATCCCAGACCTCCCCGAGCATCGTGCGCTCCGAGGTCGCGACGGTGGCCTCGATGCCCTTGAGCAGGTTGCGCTCGACGGTCTCGCCGAAGCCCTTCAGCTCCCGCACCTTGCCCGAGCGCACCGCGGCCTCGAGCGAGGCGCGATCGCGGACGCCGAGCTGGTCGAGCAGCGTCTTCACGCGTTTCGGCCCCATGCCCGGCAGCTTGGTGAGCGCGACCACCTCGAGCGGCACCTTGGCTTTCATCTCGTCGTAGAGCGGGGTCGTGCCGCCGGCCGCGATGTCGCGGATCTTGGCGGCGAGGTCCTTGCCGATGCCCTGCAGGCTCTCGAGCCTGCCCGGCTCCGCCGCCAGCCCGGTGATCGACTCGGCGTGGGATTCAACGACGCGCGCGGCCTCGCGGTAGGCGCGCACGCGGAAGGGGTTGGCGCCATCGATCTCGAGCATGGTCGCGAGCTGCGACAGGACGCGTGCGATCTCGGCATTGGTCATCGCCCGATCCGCTTCAGGAACGCAGCCTCGTCGATCACCGCGACTCCGTGTTTCTTCGCCTCGTCGAGCTTCGAGCCGGCGTCGGGCCCGGCGACCACCAGCGTGACTTTCTTGCTGATCCCCGAGGCCACCCTGGCGCCCGCGGCCTCGGCAAGCTTGGCGGCCTCGGGCCGGCTCATGGTCTCGAGCCCGCCGGTGAACACCACCGTCTCGCCCGCCAGCAGCTGCGGCCCCTTGGGCCTGGCCTGGTGCCGCGGCTCGACGCCGGAGCGCTCGAGGCGCTCGAGCACCTTGCGCGTGCGCGGATTGGCGAAGAAGCGCCGCACCGAGGCGGCGACCTCGGGGCCGATCCCCTTGATGTCCTGCAGCTCGTCCTCCGAGGCCTCGAGCAGCGGCTCGAGCTTGCCGTAGTGGTCCGCCAGCAGCGCCGCGACGGTCGAGCCGACGTGGTCGATCCCGAGCGCGAACAGGAACTGGGAGAGGCGCGGGCGCTTGCTGGCCTCGATCGCGTTGAGCAGGTTCTCGATCGACTTCTCGGCGAAGCCCTCGAGCGAGGCCAGGTCGATCGGCGTCAGGGCGTAGAGATCGGCGAGGTCCTTCACCAGACCCTTCTCGAGCAGTTGCGCCACGGTGCGGCCGCCGAGCCCGACGATGTCCATCACGCCCGCGAAGTGGGCGAGGTGGGCGTGGAGCTGCGCCGGGCAGGCGAGCCCGTTCGTGCACATGTGGTTGGCGCCGATCTTGTCGACGCGCGCCCCGCACACCGGGCACTTCGCGGGCAGCTCGAAACGGGCCGCGCCGCGCGGGCGCTTCTCCATCAGGACTTCCATGACCTCGGGGATGACGTCGCCGGCGCGCCGGATGCGCACGGTGTCGCCGATGCGCACGTCCTTGCGGTCGACCTCGTCCTGGTTGTGCAGCGTGGCGCGGCTCACGGTGACGCCCGAGACGTCGACCGGGCGCAGCATCGCCACCGGCGTCAGCTTGCCGGTGCGTCCGACCTGAACCGCGATGTCGAGGATCTCCGTCACCTCCTCACGCGGCGGGAACTTGAAGGCCACCGCCCAACGCGGCGTGCGGGAGCGGACGCCGAGCAGGTCCTGCCAGCCGCGGCGGTCGACCTTGATCACGGCGCCGTCGATCTCGTAGTTGAGCGTGTCACGGCGCGCCAGCAGCGCCGCGTGCCATCCGATGGCGGCCTCGATCCCCTCGCAGCGGACGTAGCCGCGCTCGACGTGGAATCCCCAGCCGCGCAGGGCATCGAGCATCGCCAGCTGGGTGTCGAACGCGACGTGATCGGCGTGCAGCACGTCGTAGGCGAAGAGATCGAGTTTTCGGCCCGCGGTGATCCGCGGGTCGAGCTGGCGCACCGTGCCGGCCGCGGCGTTGCGCGGATTGGCGAACGGCTCCTCGTCGCGCTCGACCAGCGCCTTGTTCATGGCCTCGAACTCGGTCAGCGTCATCAGCGCCTCGCCGCGCACGGCGAGCGCGCCCCGGGCCCCGCCCTTCGGGCCCGCGGCCGCGAGCCGCAGCGGCACGGCGCGGATGGTGCGCAGGTTCTCGGTGATGTCCTCACCAACCTCGCCGTCGCCCCGCGTGGTGCCGCGCACGAAACGGCCGTCCTCGTAGACCAGCTCGACCGAGAGCCCGTCGAACTTGGGCTCGGCGACGTAGGCGACCTCATCGACTTCGAGCCCGCGGCGCACCCGGCCGTCGAACTCGCGCACCTCGTCGGCGCTCATGATCGACTCGAGCGAGAGCATCGGCGCCGCGTGGCGGACCTTCTTGAACGCGGTGCGCATCGCCCCGCCGACGCGCAGCGTTGGCGAGTCCGGGGGCCTCAGGTCGGGGAAGGCCTCCTCGAGCGCCTGCAGCTCGCGAAACAGCCGGTCGTACTGGGCGTCGGAGATCGAGGGCTGGTCGAGGGCGTAGTAGCGGACGTCGTGCTCGCGGATCTCGGCCGCGAGCTCGTCGATGCGGCGCTTCGCCGCCGCCCGGGACATCCGCGCCGGCGGCGGGTCCGGGTCGCGCCCCGACTTCGTCGGGTGACCGCTGGCCATGATCCGGGGCTCAGCCCTCCGCCAGCTCGAGCACGCGTGCGAGCTGGGCGCCGGTGAGCGGCACCACCGAGAGTCGCGGGATCCGCACGATGTCGGCGGTGCGCAGCGTTGCGTCGGTGCGGAAGGTCGCCAGGGGCACCGGGCTCGCCAGCGGCCGCCGCGGCTCGAGATCGACGACAAACTTTTTCGGATCCGCGGCCTTGGGGTCCGGGTAGGCGTCCGACGCCGCGCGCGCCAGGCCGACGACGGCCTTCACATCGCCGGTGTGATAGATCAGCAGGTCATCGCCCTTCTTCACCGTGCCGAGGTGCCGGAGGGCGACCGGGTTCGAGATCCCGTCCCACACGGCCCGCTTCTCACGCACGAGATCGTCCCACGAGTAGGTGGAGGGCTCGGTCTTGAGGAGGAACACAGCCATGGCGGCAGCCTAGTCAGCGCCGCTTCGAGGCGCAACCGGATCTGCGGTAGTCTCGCGGCCGCCCACCGACCAACGGCCCTGGCGTGGAGGAGTCATGAAGTACGACCGCCGCCGCCCGATGGAGCGCCCGCGTCCCTCGTTCGCCACCCTGGCGCGGGCGGCGATCGAAAAACACGTGGCCGAGGCGCGCGGCGCCGACGCCTGGTGGAGCCTCGGCACCAACGCGGTCTGGGTGCGCTGGCCGCTCGAGTCCTCGCTCTTCGCCTACCTCGGCGTCAACCGCCACCTCAACTGGGTGAGCGGGGAGGCCGGGATGTCGCGCGCCGCGGTCGAGCTCGGGGCGCTCCATGCGCTGCCGGGCGAGCCGGCGGCGCCGGTGGAGGGCTACCGGATACGGCTCGGCCACCTGCTCGAGGGCCACGACCGCTGGTGGCCGGCGGGCCCGGTCGAGACCGGGCTGATCGAGCGGCTCGAGTGGCTGGCGCTGCAGCTGCGGGTCAAGGGCATCGCCTACTTCAGCCGCTATCCCGAGCCGGCGAGGTCGGAACGGTGAGCGGCGAGTCGACGCGCCAGGAGCGGCCGCCGGCGCCCGAGGCCCTCGACCGCGCCTTCGGCCCCAGCGCCGCTTGCAGCCGCTGCGGGCGCGCCGCCACCGACTACCGGGTGATCGCGCGCTTCCTTCACGACCTGGCCAGCGTCCGCGCCTACTGTCCGTCCTGCTACGCGGAGGCGCTCGAGGGCCGTCACGACGCGCGGGGGGACGGCCTGCTGATCGGCTGGTCGGAGTTCGCCGCGCGCTTCGGCGCGCCCGGGCCGCCGCCGCCGCCCGCGACCGCCGTGGACCGCCGGCTCGCCGCACTGCTCGGGCGCGCAGACCTGCGCATGCTCGACCCGGCGACCGAGTGTCTCGCCCGCCGCCGCGGTCCTCCGCCTCACCGCTTCGAGATCGAGCTGGCCTCGGCGGGTGTGCCGGCGCGCGCGACCTTCGAGCTCGACGCGGGCGGGGCGATGGGTTCGATCTCGGGCGATGCCGCCGCGGTCGCCGTGGTGCGCGCGACCCCCGGCGGCTGATCCACCCCGCCGCTCACGGCGGGGACGATCCAGATCTCGGCGCCGGGTGGGACCGCGGTCGCGAGTCCGCCGCTGAAGCGGATGCTCTCCTCGCCGACGAAGACGTTGACGTGCTGGCGAACCTCACCGCGCTCGTCGACGATGCGGTCGCGCACCCCGGGATGGAGCGCCCAGAGCGCCGCCAGCGCCTCCCCGACCGTGGCCGGGCTGCGCTCGAGTCCGATGCGGCTCTGGCCGCCGGTGAACGTGCGCAGGTAGCCCGGGATGTGAAAGACAATCACCGCGCGCCGCCCCGGCGGCGCGCGGAGGTCTTCTTCTTCGCCCGCGCTCCGGTCACCCGACGCGCGGTCTTGGCATTGGCGCCTGTTGCCTTCTTCATTCCGGTCGCCCCGCGACGTGCCACATCCGGCTCGCCCACCACGACAGCACGCACGCAGACGATCGGGGGCAGGCCGCCGCGGACCAGCGCCCAGCGCGCGCCGCCGTCGGGCGAGCCCCAGAGCTGGCCGCTGCGGGTGCCGAAGTAGACGCCGGCCGGGTTCATGTTCTCGGCGTCCATCGCATCCCGAACCACGGTCTCGAGTGCGTCCTGCTGCGGCAGGCCGCGGGCGAGCGCCTCCCAGGATCCGCCCGCGTCGCGCGTGCGATAGACGCGCAGCCGTCCCTCCGGCGTGCAGCGGAACTCATCGGACTCGAGCGGCACGATGTAGACCGTGTCGGGGTCGTGCGGATGCATCGTCATCGCGAAACCGAAGTCGGAGGGCACGCCGTTGGCGATGTCACGCCACGAGTCCCCGCCGTCGTCGCTGCGGTAGAGACCCCAGTGGTTCTGGAGGAAGAGGCGCTGCGGCCGGGCCGGATGGTGGACGATCTTGTGCACGCACTGGCCGAACTCCGGATGCGGGTCGGGCAGGAACTGCGCGCGCACGCCGTGGTTCCGCGCCTGCCAGCTCCGCCCGCCATCGTCGCTGCGATAGACGCCGCCGGTCGAGATCGCGATGGTGAGACGCCTGGAGTCGGTCGGGTCGGGCAGGATGGTGTGGAGGCAGAGCCCGCCGCCCCCCGGCTGCCAGCGCGGGCGGTGCGGGTGGTCGTAGAGCCCGCGGTTGAGCGTCCAGGTGGCGCCGCCGTCGTGCGACTCGAACAGCGCGGCGGGCTCGACCCCGCAATAGAGCGTTTGGGGGTCGTCGTCGCGGCCGGGCTCGATCTGCCAGATCTGGCGCAGCGCCGTGCCGGTCTCGTCCGGGAACTTGACGTTCGCCGTCTCGGGGTTGGTCCAGGTGCGCCCGAAGTCGTCGCTCGAACGCAGCACCGCGCCCCAATGCATGCTGCCGGTGGCGGCCCACAGCCGATGGCGCCCGCGCCGCCCGTCATGGGCCATGGCGTAGATGGCGTGGCCGGGGAAGTAGGGCCCCGCCGTCTCCCAACGCCGGCGGCCGGCATCGGAGCGCATCAGGAACGCCCCCTTCATGGTGCCGACGAGCAGTAGGACGTCGCCGTCCTTCACGGTGGCGTGTCGGGTGGTGACCATCGTAAATCCTCCGAGCGAGTTGAGTGTCGAGGGCGGTTACGGCCACGACATCGCCGCAATGCTGACCAGCGAGCCGCCCTCCTCCTTCGATCCCTCGTAGCGCAGCAGCCGGCCCGCGCCGGGCTCGGTGGCGCGCAGCATGGCGTAGGCAGCGCCCCAGCCGCACACCCTCGTGGAATCGTCGTGCCCGGCGATCGCGGCGTACCAGCCCTCGGCGTCGCCGCGGCCGGCGGCGTCGAGCGCGGCGCGATCGTGAGCCTCGACCTCGGCGAGCGTGCGCTCGTCGGGGACGGGGTCGCCGAAGCGGACACCGACGTGCGACAGGTCCACCGAGGCGACGTGCACGGTGGCGCCGGGGAGCTCCCGCTCGGCCGCGCGCACCGCCTCGATCAGGGCCTCGAACGCCGGCACCTCGCGCGGCCCGCGCTCGTCCTCGAGCAGCGCATGGAAGCTGCCGACCAGGATCGGCACGATCCGCACCCGGTCGCCGAAACGTCGGCGGAGATAGACCGAGGCGAACTCGATCGAGTGCTCGTCGCGATGCGCCAGCTCGCCGCGCCAGGCGTCGTCGCCGAGCCGCGCGGCCACCGCGTCGACGAAGGCGGTGTCGCAGCGCACCTGGCCGAGCGGCGTCTCGAAGTGCTTGCGCGTGAGCGCGAACAGATCGCCGAGGAGCTGGTGGCCGACGCCCCAGACCACGACGCGCAGCGGCTCGCTCCCCGTCGGGTCCAGCTCGAGCAGCGCCCGGGCGATGGTCGGCCCGGCGCGGCGCGGATCGAGGTGGGGCTGCAGCAGCGCGCGCGGGCGGCCCGCGGGCGGCGCCGCCGCCTCGTCTCGCAGGCGTCCGGCCGCGGCGAAGTGCTCGTCGAGGAACTTCTCGAGCTCCGCCGGGGCCTCGGGGTAGGAGATGCCGGCGAACATGGCCGGGCGGATCTCGAGCTGGTGATACGCCTGGCGCAGTCGGGCCCAGGCCTCGTGGAAGCGCGGCGAGTCGAGCAGGAGCAGACGGTCGAGCTGACCGATGAAGTCGCGCACGGTGGATGCCGCGCGCACGTCGTGGCTGCCGCGCACGACCTCCGCGGCCAGGTCGGTGAGCGACAGGCGGCCGTCGAGGATGCGCAGCAGCTCGATCGCCTCGAAGCGGAGCGCCACCGGCGCTGGCATCACGCCGAGCGGGTCGCTGACCAGGATCAGGTCGCGGTCGCCGTCGCGGACCGGGAGGATCTCGAGCGGGCGCAGGCGCGGGTATTCGGGCAGGTCGCCGGTCTCCTCCTCCTCCTCACGGCGCACGCCGGGCGGCAGCACGATGCGCGGCGCGGCCGGCGTCTCGGCATCCTCGGGGGGCGCGGTCTCCTCGCCCGGCACGATGATGCGGCCGCGGCGCGGGGGATCGGAGGGCGGGTCGATCGGCATGGTCTCGTGGTCGGGGTTGGTGGTCGGGCGGGGAGCGCCGCAGTCTAACCGGCGCCGATGTCCGCCCTCAAACGCGGCCGCGCCGCTCCGGGCTAGGGGCAGCTCGACCAGGCGCGCACGGACTGCACTTCGATGGTGGGCTGGGTCATGCACTGCGACACCTCGGCGATGGTGCCGTGAATGCAGAGCCGAGCGCCGTTGAGGTAGTTCGGGAGCCGGAGGTTGAGGCTGTAGACCGAGCCGTCCTCGACCCGCAGCAGTCGGCAGTCGACGTCCTCCGCCAGCGTGCCGCGGATCTTGACGAAGTCCCCCGCCCGCGGCGGCGGCTTGGGCGCCGGGGGGCGGGGATCGTCACAGCGGGCGGCGGCGGCGAGCCCGAGGATCAGCATGGCGATCGTCCCACGCGACGCGCTCCTCAAGGGCAGTCTCCGGGGGGGCCGATGGACTCGATCGCCAGCGTCGCTTCTCCCGCCATGCAGATCGACATCGCCACCACCCGGCCACGCACGCAGACCTCGTCGCCGGTGCCGAAACGGCCGAGCGAGCCGCTCAGCGCGAAGCGGCGGCCGTCGCGGGCGCGGATCTCAGGGCACTCGGCCCCAGTCGCGAGCACCCCGCGCACCGTCATCGCCCCGCCTGGTGGCGGGACCTGGGCCGGCGCCCGCGCGCATCCGGCGAGCAGCACTGCGCCGAGAACGGAAGTGGTCGCAATCCATTTCATCGGACGCCGAGAGTACCCGCTGGCGCGCGAGCGAAAAAGCCGTGCGTGACCGCGATTCGTAGGTGAAACTCCGGGCGAATTCTGCCGATCTTCATAGGGCGGCGGAGCCTTCGGCTCCACCCGAGGCGCACCCCCTCGCCCGGGCGGCCGAACCGTGCGCGGGGTCCGATCCCAACCCACGAGAATCGCGTGAATCCCTCCGAAGGACGCATCCCCTCCACCTCGATCGACGTCCGCATCGACCGCGCGACGCGGCTGCCCGGGCGTGTCTGGTGCGCGGAGTCGCCGCGGGCGCTGGTGGCGATCCTGCACGGCCTGGGGGAGCACAGCGGCCGCTACGCGGCCCTCGCAGCGGCGCTGGTCGGCCGGCGGTTCACCGTGGTCGCGCTCGACCTGCCGGGCCATGGCGAGGCGTCCGGCCCGCGCGGCGACGTGCTGTCCTGGACCCAGCTCCGCGACGCCGTGGTGCCGTCGATGTTCACCGTGCCCCGCGGCATGCCGGGCCAGCCCGGCGAGCTCCCGGTCGTGCTCCTCGGCCACAGCATGGGCGGCGTGCTCGCGCTGGACTACGCGCTCGCCCACCCGCGCACGCTGCTCGGCGTGGTCGCCTCGGCGCCGGCGCTCAAGAGCGCGGCGCCGCCACCGGTCAAGCTCGCGCTCGCCCACATGGTGAAGAGCGTGGCCCCCGCGGCCGGGTTCCCCCACGGGCTGCCCGAATCGGGCATGTCGCGCGATCCCCAGGTGCTGGCGCTGCGCAAGAGCGACCCGCTGGTCCACGACCGCATCAGCCCGCGGCTCTACTTCGCCTACCTCGAGGCCCGCGAGCGAGTGCTGGCCAACGCGCGCCGGCTGGCGGTGCCGGCCCTGCTGCTGCAGGGCGCAGCCGACCGCGTGGTCGACCCCACCGGGGCGCTGGCCTTCAACGCCGCCGCGCCGCACGCGCTGTCGCGGCTGATGACCTACCAGGGCGGCTACCACGAGATCTTCAACGACCCGGTGCGCGACCAGGTCGTGAACGACCTCGTGGGCTGGCTCGACGCGATCGTGGTGGTGTAGCGATGACGCCGGGCATTCCGACCGCGGCGGTGGCCCTGATGGCGCTGGTGCCGGCCTCGATCCTCCTCGTCGCCCTGGGCCTGATGCTCAGGCTGCGGGCCGCGGCGCTGCGCGCCGGCGAGGCCGATTCGGCCGCGGTCTGGTTCTCCTTCTGCCACCGCGTGCAGTGGCTGAGCCTCGCCGCCTGGGCGGCGTGGATCGTCGCGATCCAGGCGCTGCAGAGCCACCTGCTCGTGCCGGCCTGGTTCGGTCCACTCCACCCGCTGGCCCTGAGCGCGATCGGGATCGTGCTCGCCCTGATGCCGCCGGCTGCTTTGACGATCGCCTTCGCGGCGCTCTCGTACGCGGTCGCGTCGCGCATGCGCGGCATCGAGTGGACGCTGCGCCAGACCCTGGGGCAGGCCGTCCTCCAGCTCGCCGCGTTCCTGGTGCCCGTCGGCTGCATGATTCTGACCCTCGCGACGATCTCGCTCGACGTCCGTTGGGGCCTGGTGATCGCGCTGCTCGGAGTCGTGGCGCTCTTCGTCTTCACCCACCTCCACCAGCGATCGCTCGATCTCGCGCCCCACGCGGTCACCACCGGCCCGCTGCGCGACCGCGTGTTCGCACTGGCGAAGTCGGCCGGCGTGACGATCCGCCAGCTCTACGTGCTGCCGATGGCCCGCAGCCGGCTCGCCAACGCCTTCGCGGTGCAGGGCGAGACGGTCATGCTCACCGACTACCTGCTGACCCATCTCGGCCGGCGCGAGGTCGACACGGTCCTGGCGCACGAGGTCACGCACCTGCGCCACCGCCACCCGCTCGTGCTCACCCTCACGTTGGCCGCGGGCGTCGGGGTTCCGCTCCTGGCGCTGATGGGCGCCGGTGCGTCCAGCTGGCTGGGCGCGCTCCCGCTCGCCGTCGCGATCGGCATGGTCGCCGTGACGATGGTCTCGCGCCGCCTCGAGCGCACGGCCGATGCCGGCATGGTCGACCTGACTCGCGACCCCGAGGCCGCGATCGCCGCACTGGTCGGGCTCGGACGCATCAATCAGATGCCGCTGGACTGGGGTCGGGTGAGCGGCCGGCTGATGACCCACCCTTCCACGCGGCGCCGCGCCCAGGCGATTGGCGCCCGCGGTGGGTTGCCGCCGGAGCGGATCGAGGCGCTGCTCGCCGGCGCCGGCATCGACGACGGTCACTACGAGGTGCCGCCGCTGCAGGAGTCGGGCAAGGTGTTCTCGACCCGGTTCAAGGCCGGCGCCTCGGCGCGCATCTCCTGGTCGCTGGTCGGCGTCTTCGTGCTCACGCCGCTGCTGGCGGTCACCGTGGCGGGCGCGTGGCAGCCGCCGCCCATCGGGTGGCTCGCGCTGGCGATCGCGGGCTTCGCCGGCACGCTGGTTTTCGCGTTCGCGGCGTTGGACCTGCTCCCGGTCTCCCCGTATCGCCCGCTCGCCGAGCGGCTGCGAGAGCGCTTCGTGCGTGCCGGGCTCGATCCCGACCGCGAGGGCGGGGTGTTCGTCGGCTTCGCCCCGGATCGCGAGCCGCGGGTCTACGAGCAGTTCTACGACTGGGATGTCGGCTTCCTGTTCCCGCGCGGCGACCGCCTGGTCTACGTCGGCGAAGAGACGCGATTCGCGCTGACGCGCGACCAGGTGCGCGGGATCGAGCGCATCCTCGGCGCGCCGGGCTGGATTCGCAGCGAGCGGCTGCGGATCGACTGGGAGGACGCGACCACGGGGCGCACCGGGGGTTTCATCGTACGTCCGGCCGAAGTCGGCTCGATGCGCGAATCCCGCGCCGCCGCGCGCGTCTTCGAGGCGCGGCTCGCGGCCTGGCGGCTGGGTGGCGAAGGGGCAACGACCTTCGCGCCGGGCGAGGGGCTGACGTCCCCGGTGCTCGGCGAGGTCACCAGCCTCTCGCCCCGCGCGTTCGTGTCCGCGCGCCAGGTGATCGGCTCGTTCGCGTTGATCGGTCTCCTGAGCCTGTTGGCGTGTGTCCTCGTCGGCATGACGGGGGCCTGGGCGGCCTTCGCCGGCCTGCCCTACGTGGTGCTGGTGGCGCTGGCTACGCACCTGGTCGTGATGCTGCCGATCCTGCGCTGGCGCGAGGGAGCCCCGGCGCCGGCGCGCCCGCGCTGAAGGCGGCCGCTCAGTTCACCGCAGCGCGTCGGGTGACCAGCCCAGCTTCTTCATCTTCTTGTACAGGTGGCTGCGCTCGAGTCCCAGGCGCGCCGCCGCCTGGGTGACGTTGCCGCCGGCGGCCTGGATCGCCTCCTCGATCTGGTGCCGCTCGAACTCGTGCACCGCCTCGCTCAGCCGCCGCGGCTCGCCCACGGTGGCCGCGACCGCGGAGGCCGCACGGGGCAGCACGGCCGCGACCTGCTCCGGGCCGATGACGGCCCCCGGGGACATGATCAGCAGCCGCTCGATCAGGTTGCGCAGCTCGCGCACGTTGCCGGGGAAGGGATGTCGGGCGAGCCGCTCCAGCGCGCCCGGCGCGAAGCTGCGAGGCCGTGCCCCGGTCTCCGGCGCCAGCTTCGCGACGAAGTGCTCCACCAGCGCGGGGATGTCCTCCGCACGCTCGCGCAGCGGCGGCACGGTGATCGGGATCACCGCCAGGCGGAAGTAGAGGTCCTCGCGAAAGTCACCGGAGCGGGTGCGCTCGACGAGGTCGCGGTTGGTGGCGGCGACGACCCGGACGTCGACCCGGATCGCCCGGCTGCCGCCGACGCGCGTCAGCTCGCCCTCCTGCAGCACGCGCAGCAGCTTGGTCTGGGCCCGTGCGCTCAGGTCGCCGACCTCGTCGAGGAACAGCGTGCCGCCGTGCGCCTCCTCGAAGTGGCCGCGGCGCGCCTGGGTGGCGCCGGTGAAGGCGCCGCGCTCGTGTCCGAACAGCTCGGACTCGATCAGCTCCTCGGGGATCGCCGAGCAGTTGACCGCGACGAACGGCATCTCGCGCCGCGGGCCGGAGGCATGGAGCGCGCGGGCCACCAGCTCCTTGCCGGTGCCGTGCTCGCCCTGGACCAGCACCCGCGCCTGGCTCGCGCCGGCGCGCTCGACGTCGGCGAGCAGCCGCCGGATCGCGGGCGAGCTCCCGACGATCGGCTCCATCCACGGCCGCCGCAGCCGGCGGTTCTCGGCCCGGAGCGTGAGCGCCGTGGAGGCGTTGCGGAGCAGGACCACCAGTCGCTCGAGCGAGATCGGCTTCTCGAGAAAGTCGAACGCGCCGAGCCGCGTCGCCTGGACCGCGGCGTCGATGGTCGCGTGGCCCGACATCATCACGACCGTGGTCTCGGGCGTCTGCGCGGCGATCTCCGCCAGCAGGTCGAGCCCGCTGGCGCCGGGGAACCAGACGTCGAGCAGCACGAAGTCGTAGGCCTCGCGCAGCCGCGCGCGGGCCTCGTCGGGCGAGGCCGCGACGTCCACGTCGTAACCCTCGCGGCCCAACGCGCCCTGGAGGCTGGTCAGGATGTTGGCTTCGTCGTCGACCACCAGCACGGTCGGCATCAGGTCCTCCGTTCCCGCGGCAGCCGGATCCGGAACGTGGTCCCGCCGCCCGGCCGTGAATCCACCGCGATCGTTCCCCGGTGATCGCTGACGATGCGCTCGACGATGGTCAGCCCCAGCCCGGCGCCGTGCGCCTTGGTCGTGAATCCGGGCACGAACAACTGGGCGCGCTGCTCCTCGCCGATGCCCGGGCCGCTGTCGCTCACCGTCAGCTCGAGCCACGTGCCGGTGATCGCGGCCGTGACCGTGACCCGCACGTCGTCCGCGATCTCGAGCCCGTTTTTGATCAGGTTGACCAGCGCCTGGCGCATCTGGCCGGCGTCGGCGGGGAAGGCGAGGTCGCCTTCCGGCCGCACGAGGGCGAGGCGGCCGGCGGCGACCTCGCGGGCGTAGAGCGTCTCGAGATCGGCGAACAGGTTCGACAACGGGCACGGCGCGATCCGCGGCGCGGGCATGCGGCCGAAGTCGGAGAACTCCTGCAGCAGGCGCTTCAGCGTCTCGACCTCGGCGGCGACCGTGCGCACCGCCTGGTCGAGGATTTGCGGGAAGTCCGGCCGCCCGAGCTCGTAGCTGCGCTTGAGGTCGGCGACCGAGATCGCGATCGGCGTGAGCGGGTTCTTCACCTCGTGCGCCACCTTGCGCGCCATCTGACTCCACGCCGCCTGACGCTCGCTGATGACGAGCCGGTCGCGATAGGCGCGCAGGTCACCGCGCATGCGGTCGAGCGCGGACACCAGCGTCTCCAGCTCGCGCACGCTGCGCAGCTCGAGTGGCTCGTCCCACTCGCCCTGCGCCACCCGGTGCGCGAACGCGGCGAGCCGCTCGACCGGCCGCGACACCTGGGACGACCACCACACACCGAGCAGGACCGCGATGCCGAGCCCGAGCGCCCCGAGCAGCGCGGACGTCCATTGCAGCGCGGCGATCGTGCGGTCGGCCTCGGCGGTGGAGACCAGGCCGGTCAGGGTCGACGCGGAGCCGCCGAGCGCGAGCGGCACGCTCCGGCTCCGGTGGGAGCGGGCGGTGGCCGCGGTCGACCCGATGGTGGCGGCGATCGTGTCGCCCGCGGCGTCGCGCAGCACCAGCTCGAGCCCGCCGGCCTGCCGCAACCGCTCGAGGAACGCCGCATCGAGCACGAGGCCGCCGCGCAGCTCGCCCACCGTGGAGCGCTCGTAGCGGATCGGCGCGCCCGCAACGGCTTCGACGCGTGGTGCGCCCCTCGTGTCGGGCGATGCATCCTCGGAGACCACGGCGCCGGTCGTGTCCGCGACGCGCAGGAAGTCGAGACCGAGCAGGATGCGGCGCTCGCCGAGATAGTCGGCGAGGTCGCGCCCCCCGGCAGGGCGCACGAGGTACAGCCGCTTGAGCTGCGGCTCCGCCGCGAGGATGGCGAGGCGCTCGGCGATCCGCGCACGATCGCCCTCGAGCCGGGTGGCGAGCGTGCCGAGCGCGGCGTCGAGCCGCTCGGTCGCCTGAGTACGCACCATGGCCTCGATCCTCTGCGACAGCAGCACCATCGCCACCGCCAGCGGGACGACGGCGATCAGCGCGGAGCCCAGGATCAGGCGCGAGCGCAGGGACCTCACGGAGGGCTCCCCGGCGCGCAGTCGAGCGCGCCGACCAGCCCCTGGGCGATGGCGCCCAGTGCGGTGCGCAGCGCGGGCGCGCCGACGACGGGGCAACGAACGGCGAAGACCGGCACGGAGGCCACGTCGATCGAGGAGCGTCCGGGGGCTTCGATGAAGGACAGGCGCAACGGTCGGGTGCCGGTGCCGCGGACGCGCGCCATGGCGCGCTCGATCGCGGGCCGGCCCGACCACGCCGCGTCGACCTCGAGCCGCGCCGCCTCGGCCGCGGCCGGCGCCGACCAGGGCAGCCCCAGAAGGTCACCGCGGAACAGGTCGCGATTGAACGCGGCGAGCGCGGTCGAGTCGCCGGCCGCGAGCCCCGCCGCGACCACGATGCCGCGCGTGCGCGCGAGGATCATGCCCTGGCCGCGCGCGTGCTCGCGCATGTGGCTCGAGAGCTCGCCGGGCCAGAACACCGCGGCGTCGATCTCACCGCGCTCGAGCGCGATCTCCTCGTCCGCGGCGTCGTGGAAGAGGCGGACCTCGAGCGTGTCCGGCCATGTCGGCGGCGCGACGGCCGCCGAGTCGTCGCGGACCCAACGCCAGCTCCGGTCGCTCGCGGCGTCGGCGAGGCGAACGCCGGGCGGCGGGCGCAGCGTCGTCGGCACGCAGGTGAAGAGCGCGGCGGCGCGCCCCGAGGCGGGGTACCCCACGCGGAGGACGAGCAGCCGCGGAAGCGCCGGAGGCTCCGCCAGCACGGCGATGCGATCCGGCTTCTTCTCCTTCGCGAGCGATCCGGAGGTGAGCCGGGCCACGACCAGCTCGCCGTCGACGACGCGCTCGATCTCGCCGGTGGCGATGGTGCGGCCGCGGGAGACGAAGGTCAGGCGGGTTCCGGGCGGCCCGGCGACGGAGTCTCGGGTGGCGAGGTAGACCCGGGCGTCGCGCCACCAGAGCACTCGTGCGTCCCACTGCGAAGGCTCGGCGGCCGTGCGTTCCTGGGATCCGCAGAGGATCGCCAGCGCGATCGCGACGACGAGGGCGACTCGCCCCGGGGCGAGTTGCGGAACTGTTCCCGGGGACAGTCGTGGCGGTGAGTGCGGTGGCGAGAAGAAGTGTGTCCGGTGTGTCCTGATCGGTGTTTCCGTTTCGGACCCGCCGTACGCGCGGGATGGATTGCGCGGCAAGCGCTTGAGCGGCGGCCGCCGCGCAGGGTCTTCATGGGCCCGTGTCAATGTTGACACACGCTCCGGCTCGGCGGCTGGTAGGTGATTGCGTAACCTCATGATTTGTAACGCTATCCGCACGCGGCATGCCACTTGACATGGCTCACCGGTGGGCGACGGCAAAGGTCCGTCGGCTCGAACGGTCACGCGGCGCCGGCCGCCGGTGCACCGGTCCGATCCGGCCGGATGGGAGCAGAGCCATGAAGGGCAATTTCACGGGGATCATGCTGGTCGCGATCGCGGCCGGAATGGTGGCGGTCGGATGCGGTAGCGAGAAGATCGAGCAGGCCTCGGCCGGCTCGACGAGCACACCGGCGGTGACCGCCCAGAGCAGCGAGCCGGTGCTCCCGGCGCCGAGCGCCGAGGTGGCGCCGCAGGGCGAGAGCACGACGAGCACGCCGCCCGATGGACCGGCGCCGGAAGTCGCGGTCTCGGTCAGCGACACGCTGGTCGTGCCGGGCGGCGTCGTCGAGCTGATCGCGAATGCCTCGGAGGACGTGGTCGAGGTCTCGCTCAAGGACGACCTGGGACGCAAGCAGCCGTTCGCCTACGACGCCGAGCGCAAGTCGTGGCGCACGAGCTACCGCGTGCCGATGCGGATGCCGTCGGAGCGGCTCGCGCTCTCGGTGACGGCGCGCAACGACTCCCATCGCTGGCATCGCGTGTGGGTGTTCCTCGGCGTGCGGCCCGAGGGATCGGTGCAGTAGCGCAGGGACGCGCGGCGTGGAGCCCCGGGGTTCATCCCCGGGGCTTCGTCGCGAGCAGCGTCTCCACCGCGCGGCGCCAGCGGTCGGTCTCCGCTCGGCGCCACGCCGCGTTCTTCGCCGGCTTGAACGTGCGCTCGATCCGGCGCGCGCGGTCGAGGTCGCGATGCGACGACCAGAAGCCGGTCGCCAGCCCGGCCAGCAGCCCGGCGCCGAGCGCGGTGGTCTCGACCACCGCCGGCCGCTCGACCGGCACGCCTAGCAGGTCGGCCTGGATCTGCATCAGCAGGTCGTTGGCCGCCGCGCCGCCGTCGACGCGCAGGACGCGCAGCCGGCGTCCCGCGTCGCGGGCCATCGCCTCGGCCACGTCGCGGGTCTGGAAGGCGAGCGACTCCAGGGTCGCGCGCACCAGGTGGGCGCGGGTGGTGCCGCGGGTGATTCCGAAGATCGCGCCGCGGACGTCGGGGCGCCACCACGGCGCGCCCAGGCCGACGAAGGCCGGCACCATCACCACGCCGCCACTGTCCTCGACTGCGCCCGCGAGGCCTTCGCTCTCGGGCGCCGAAGTCATCAACCCGAGTCCGTCGCGGAGCCACTGGATCGCGGCACCGGCGATGAACACGCTGCCCTCGAGCGCGTAGGCGGGAGCGCCGTCGGCGTCGCAGGCGATGGTCGTGAGCAGCCCGGCGCGGGAGGGCACGCGCCGCGCACCGGTGTGGAGCAGCAGGAAGCAGCCGGTCCCGTAGGTGTTCTTGCTCTGGCCGGCGGCGACGCAGCCCTGGCCGAAGAGCGCCGCCTGCTGGTCGCCGGCGATGCCGGCGATCGCCACCCCGTCGGCCACGCCGGGCACGCCGCGGGTGAGCCCGAACAGCCCGCTCGACGGCAGCACCTGCGGCAGCACGGCGGCAGGCACGCCGAAACGGGCGAGCAGCCGCTCGTCCCAGCGCCGGCGCACGATGTCGTAGAGCAGCGTGCGCGACGCGTTGGTCGGGTCGGTGGCGTGGACTTCGCCGCCGCTCAGCTTCCACAACACCCACGAATCGACGGTGCCGAAGGCGATGCCGCCGCGCCGCGCGCGCGCCTTCAGGCCGGGCACGTGGGCCAGCAGCCATTCGAGCTTGGTGGCGGAGAAATACGGATCGAGCCGCAGCCCGGTGCGGCGCCGGACCTCGGGCTCGAGGCCGCGGCGGCGGAGGGCCGCGCAGCGGTCGGCCGTTCGCCGGTCCTGCCAGACGATGGCGCGCGCGGCCGGCTCGCCGGTCGCGCGGTCCCAGAGCAGCGTGGTCTCGCGCTGGTTGGTGATGCCGATCGCCGCGATCGGCGCGTCGCCGAGGCCGGCCCGCGCCGCGGCGAGGGCGTCGAGCACGCTGCGCCAGATCTCGCCGCCGTCGTGCTCCACCCAGCCCGGCCGCGGGAAGTGCTGGGGCAGCTCGGCGTAGCCGCGCCCCCGCACCCTGCCGTCGCCGTCCAGCGCCAGCACCGTCGTCCCGGTCGTGCCCTGGTCGATCGCCAGCACGAGTGGATCCTTCATCCCTAGGCTCCTTCCAGCAGCGCGCGCTCGCGCTCGAGATCGGCGTGATAGGCGCCGAGCTCCTCGCGGACGCGCTCGGGGGTCCATTGGAAGTGACGCGCCAGCACCGTCGCCACGGTCGAGGCAGCTACGCGGCCGCGGTCGGGCGTGAGCCACAGCGTGCTGCGCCGGCGCACGACGTCCTCGACCCGGCGCGCGAATCCCTCGGTGACCGCGGACTCCGCCAGCGCCTCCACACTCGCCGCGGCGAGGTCGAACGGGCGCGGGAGTGGATCCGCCGAATCTTCAATGTGCTGCGCCGCGCGACCCAGCTTCGGCTTGACCCGCTCGAGCGCGTCTCGTGCCATGATGCGGAAGGTGGTGTACTTGCCGCCCACCACGGTGAGCAGCGGCCCGTCCTCGACCACCTGGTGCTCGCGTGACGCGCTGCGCAGGTCGCCCGAGCCGCCCAGCAGCGGCCGCAGGCCGGCGGTCAGCGCCAGCACCGGCTGCCCCGCCGGGCGCGGCAGGATGCGCGCCAGCTCGTCGCGCAGATAGGCGATCTCCTCGAGGCTGGGGCGGGCATCGTCCGGCGATGGCGGCGAGACGGTCTCGACCTCGGTGGTGCCGACCAGCGTGTGGCCGGCGAAGGGCACGAGGAAGAAGACCCGCCCGTCGGTGCGGGCGAAGAGCAGCAGCCCGTGCGCGCGGGTGAGCGCCGGGTAGACGAGATGCGTGCCGCGCGTCGGCCGCAGCAGCCGCGGCGGGTCGGGCGTGCCGGGGCGGAGCGCGCGGGTGAAGGCGGTGCGCACCTCATCGGCCCAGGGTCCCGCGGCGTTGATCACCGCGCGGGCGACCCAGCGCCGCTCGGTCCCGTCGATCGCGTCGCGGGCGATCAGCTCGACCGCGCCGTCGCGGGCCGGGCGGGCGCCGATCATGCGGGTGTAGGTGTGGACGGCCGCCCCGTGACGCGCGGCGTCGCGCGCCACCGCCACCGCCAGCCGCGCGTCGTCCATGACCGCGTCCGAGTAGAGCGCCGCCCCGCGCAGCCCGCGCGGCTCCAGGTCGGGCTCGAGCGCGAGCGCGTCGCGTGCGCTCACCATCTGGTGCCGCGACAGGTTGGCGCTGCCCGCCAGCGCGTCGTAGAGGACAAGCCCGGCGCGCACCATCCAGGGCGGGCGTCGACCGCGGGCGTAGAAGGGGATGACGAAGCGGGTGGGACGCGCCAAGTCGGGCGCCATGTGGCGCAGCGCCGCGCGCTCCGCCAGCGCCTCGCGCACGAGCGAGAAGTGCCCGTGCTCGAGATAGCGCAGGCCGCCGTGCAGCATATGGCTGGTCGAGCTGCTGGCGCCCGAGGCGAGGTCGCCGCGATCCATCACGACGACGCCGATGCCGTTGCGAGCCGCCAGCCGCGCGACGCCGAGTCCGGTGATCCCGCCGCCGATGACGGCGAGCTCGACGTGTGGTGCGTCCATGCGCCGCGCAGCATATCAGCAGACGGCGAGGTTGCCGGAATGGCGCGGATCGTGCACACCATGGGCATGCGCATCACCAAGCTGCAGCCGGTCGGCGGCTTCTGCGATGTCCGCGTGGCGCCCGGTGGGTAGGAGGGCGGCCACTTCGGCCGCCCTCCCCGCCTCGTGCGACCCTCAGGCCGCGCGCTTGACCGGTCCCGGCGCTCGTCGCGGCGTGAGCAGACGGGTCTCGATCTCCGGGGCGAGCCCGAAGCGTCCCGGCCCGGCGATCGCGATCGCCAGCGCGGCCGCAAACAGCATGAGCGTGAACTCGATGCCGCCGCCGCCCTCGCCGCCCAGGAAGAAACCGTTCTTCAGGTGCACCATGAACATCGCCACCAGCATGTTGATGGAGAAGCCAAGCGCCGCCAGCCGCGCGAACACGCCCAGGATCACGGCCAGCCCGCCGCCGAACTCCACCAGGATCGCGATCCAGGCGAGCGGCGCGGGGACTCCCATCGAGCCCATCCAGCCGAGGAATCCCTGGGGGCCGGGGCCGCCGAACCAGCCCAGCACCTTCTGCGCGCCATGGGCGAACATGATCGTGCCCAGCGCGAGACGCAGCACGAGCAGCGCGAGATCGCGATTACCGTTCATAGGGCCTGCCTCCTCCGGTTAGGGACACTCCGCGGGTTCGATCGTGACGAAGGCGTTGTAGTCCGGCTCGCCGGACACCGGGTCGAAGCGCCGTGTGATCAGCACGTTGGTCTCGGGCCAGTAGGTCTGCACGTGGCGCGCCTTCATCGGTGCGAGGCGCGTCGTCCCGACCCACTCGCCGACGTCGGAGCGTAGCCGCACGCGGGCGCCGTCGGCGAGGCCCAGCTTCGCGGCGTCCTCGCGGTTCATCAGCACGTCGTCGCGTGAGGAGCTGCCCATCAGGTAGTCCTTCTTGCCGTGGCTCATGCTGTTGAACTGCTTGCCGCGGCGGGTGGTCATCAGGTAGCGCCCGGCGGGGATCGCCACGGCCGGCAGCGGCACGACGGTGAACCGCGCGCGCGCGTCAGGCATGCGAGTGAAGCCGTCGGCGAAGAGCTGCTCGCCGCCCCACTGGACCCACTGGCCCTCGCGCTCGAGGTCCTCGACGCCGGCGTACATCGGCATCGCCGCCGCCATCTCGCGGCGGATCTCGGCGGTGCCGCGCCAGGCGAGGTGAGGCGCCAGCTCGGGCCGCGCGGCGAGCGCGACCCGCACCGGGATCTCCCACTCGGGCCGTGCCTCGGCGATCCGCGGCCCGGGGATCTCCGGCGTGAAGCGGATGCGCCGCTCGGTGTTGGTGGCGGTGCCGCCGCCGGTGGTCTCGTAGCGGGTCTCGGCCGGCAGCAGCAGCACCGCGGGTCCTTCGAGCAGCGACGAGGTGTTGAGCACGATGTCCTGATGGATGCGCAGGCCGGCGCGCGACAGCGCGGTCCGCATGTAGTCGCGGTCGGGCATGGTCTCGAGCAGGTTGCCGCCCATCGAGTAGAGGAAATCGATCTCGCCGCGATGGGTGGCCTCGAGCATCTGCAGCGTGCGGTGGCCCTTCCAGGCCGGCAGCGGACGGCCCCACAGCGCCTCGAAGCGGCGCCGGTCCTCCTCGCGCGCGACCTCGAAGCCGCCCGGGTACTTGTCGGGATCGACGCCGCACTCGCCGCCGCCCTGCACGCCCGAGTGTCCGCGGATCGGCATGATCCCGCAGCGCTCGCGCCCGAGCATCCCGCGGGCGAGCGCCAGATTGACGATCGCCTTGACGTTGTCCACGCCGAAGCGGTGCTGGGTGAGCCCCATGCTGTAGACCAGCACGGCGCTGCGCGCCCGGGCGTACTGGTCGGCGAAGCGCATCATGTCGGAGCGGGTGAGCCCGGAGTCGCGCTCCAGGGTCTCCCACGGCGTCGCCTCGAGCATGGCCCGCAGCGGCTCGAAGCCGGTGGTGTGGCGCGCGACGAAGTCGCGGTCCCATGCGCCGCGCTCGATCAGGTGCTTGACCACGCCGTGGATGAAGGCGACGTCGCCGCCGACCGCGACCGGGAAGAAGTCGTCCATCAGGCGGGTGCCGAACAGCGCGCTGCGCAGATCGCTCGGCACCCAGTAGCGCTCGAGCCCGGGCTCGCGCATCGGGTTGACGACGATGATGCGTGTCCCGCGCCGCTTGGCATGGGCCAGGTACTTGGTGGTGACCGGCTGGTTGTTGGCGAGGTGCGAGCCCCAGATGACCACGAGGTCGGTCCCGATCATGTCCTTGAGCGAGCAGGTGGGGGCGGCGATCCCGAGCGTGTCCTTGAGCCCAGCCACGCTGGCGGCATGGCAGAGCCGCGCGCAGAGGTCGACGTGGTTGCTGCCGAGCAGGCGCGCGGCCTTCTGGAACGCGTAGTAGGTCTCGTTGACGATCCCGCGCGAGGTGGCGAAGAACCCCATACGCTCGCCGGGAACCTTGCCGAGCGCCTCGCCCACGATCGACATCGCCTCGTCCCACGAGAGTCGGTGGAGCCGGTCGTCCCCGGCGCGATGAATCATCGGCCAGGGCAGCCGGCCGAGCCGGTGCAGGGCGTCGTTCGGCAGGGCGCGCAGCCCGGGGAGATCGTTCAGGCGCTCCTCCGGCACCGCGCCCATGGTGTTGAGGCGCAGCAGCCGCAGTCGCGTCATGCACAGGTGGACGCCGTCGATGACGTCGTCGCGCAGCCCGCGCGGGCCGAGCGAGCAGCCGTCGCAGACCCCGTGGTTGAGGATGCGCCAAGCGTAGCCGAGCCGGTCGCGGTTCTCCCACACCACCTGGGCCATCTCGACGAAGGGTCGCGGCCGCGGATGGCGGTTGGGCCCGAAGGGCAGCAGGTCGCGGAGGCGGAAGCCCCCACCGCTGGAATTCATCGGGGACGACATGCGCGCCAGACTAGCGCACCGGTCGACCCGCCGTCGGGGGTCGCCGGCGGGTCAGGCGGCCGAGCCTCCGGCCGGCGCGTCGCCGGTGGCCCGCGCCGCGCCGGCCTCGAGGTCCACGCGCATCAGCAGCCAGGCGCCGCCGATGAAGAAGGGGAGCAGGGTCAGCACGGCGAAGCGCCCCGAGCCGGTGAGATGGGCCACCAGGCCGAAGACCAGCGGGCCCACGACCCCGGCGAGCTTCTCGCTCACCGAGTAGAAGCCGAACAGCTCGCTGAGCCGCGCGCGCGGCACCAGCGACGCGAACATCGAGCGCGACAGCGCCTGGGTGCCGCCCTGGAACAGCGCGACCAGGCCGGCCAGCGCCCAGAAGTGCCAGGGCTGCGACATGAACCAGGCCAGCACCGTGATCCCCACGTAGCCCGCCAGCCCGAACACCACCGCCCGCTGCGGGCCGATCCGGTGCGCGAGACGCCCGAACGCCAGGCTGGCTGGCGCCGCCACCAGCTGGGTGAGGAGCAGCGCGCCCACCAGGTGGGCGCGGCCGATGCCGAGCTCGGTGCCGTAGATGGCGGCCATCTTGATGATCGTGCCGATGCCATCGCTGTAGAGCCAGAAGGCGAGCAGGAACCGGAACAGCTCGGGCTGGTGGCGGATGCGCGCGAGTGTGAGCAACAGCCGCTTCGGCACGCGGGCGGCCAGCTCGCGCATCGGCAGTGCCGCCACGTGGGTCACCGGCTCGGGCACCTGGCGGAAGAGCGGCAGCGAGAACAGCAGCCACCACACGGCCACGCTGGCGAACGAGAGCCGCGTCGCCGCCTCGGCGCCCGAGAGGCCGAACCATTGCGGCTTCAGGATCCAGGCGAGGTTGATGGCGAGCAGGATGCCGCCGCCGAGATAGCCGTAGGCGAAGCCGCGGGCGGAGACGCGGTGCATCTCGCTCGGGCGCGCGACCGCCGGGAGCAGCGAGTCGTAGAGGACGTTGCCGGAGGCAAAGGCGATGAAGCCGATGCCGAAGAGCAGCAGCAGGGCGAACCAGTTTCCCGCCGGGCTCACGGCGATCAGCCCCGTGGTCAGACAACCGATGACCACGCACGCGAACAGCAGCGGCTTGCGCTGGCCGAGATGGTCCGCGCTCGCCCCCAGCAGCGGGGCGACGATCGCGGCCAGCGCCAGCGCGATCGCGCTGGCGTAGCCCCAGACCGCGGTGGTGACGTTGGGGGAGAGCACACGATCCGCGATGTTGGCGAAGAACGGCGGCAGGAGCGCGGTGGTGACGCTGGTCGCGAATCCGGAGTTGGCCCAGTCGTAGAGGCACCACGCCCGGACCGCGGAGGCGCGCTGCCTGGGATCGTCGGGCGCCCGGGAGGGCGTCGCTGGATCGACCATGGCGGAGTCCTAACACAACGGTCCGCCGATGGCTGGCGGCGGCTCATTGGTCGAGCGTCGCTCCCGGGCTCCGGTCGATGATGAGGTGGGCCTCGGATCCCCCCTCGGTCCCGTAGTTAGCCTCACCACAACGATCCTCTTGACGATAGTCCTCACAACGACTATTCTGCCGGCATGAGACGACGCCTCCGGGCCGAAATCAAGCAGACCAAGCCGTTCGAGAGCCTCACCAACGAGGTGTACCTCGAGATCCTGCGCACTTCGCAGATCGCCACACGCTGGGTGGTGGAGGCGCTCAAGCCGAGCGGCCTGACGCCGGCGCAGTTCAACGTCCTGCGCATTCTGCGTGGGGCCCGCCCCGAGGCGCTCTCGAGCGGTCGGATTGCGGAGCGCATGGTGAACCACGATCCCGACCTGACGCGTCTGCTGGACCGGCTCGAAGCGAGCGGCCTGGTCGAGAAGGCGCGGGACGAGAAGGACCGGCGTGTGGTCAACGCCCGCATCACCGTCGCCGGCCTGCGGGTCGTAGAGATCGCGTCTCAGGCCGTCAGTCAGAGAGTCGAGGACTCACTCGGGCACCTGGGCTCGCGGCGGCTCAACGCCCTGGCCGATCTGCTGGAGCAGGTCCGCGGGAACCCATAGCCACCAACGGTCCGACCGAGTCGGGACCGAAAGAGGAGAAACGCCATGGAAACCGGAAAGCACCTCGTACTGATCACTGGATCGACCGGCAAGCAGGGCGGCGCGATCGCCCGCGAGCTGCTCGCCAAGGGCCACAAGGTCCGCGCCATGACGCGCCACACCGACGGCGCGGAGGCCAAGGCGCTGGGACGGCTGGGCGCCGAAGTCGTCGCCGGCGACCTCGACGACGCGGCGTCGCTCGAGCGCGCGGCCGCCGGGGCCTGGGGGCTCTTCTCGCTTCAGAACACCTGGGAGGCCGGGGTCGAGCGTGAGGAGGAGCAGGGCAAACGGCTCGCGGACGTCGCACGCAGGCAGAACGTCCAGCACCTCGTCTACTCGTCGGTCGCGTCAGCGCACCGGAAGACCGGAATTCCCCACTTCGAGAACAAGGCGCGCATCGAGGAACGGATCCGCAATCTCGCCTTTCCCTCGTACACCATCCTGCGGCCTGTGTTCTTCATGGAGAACTTCGCCTCGCCGTGGTTCCTGCCCGCGATCCAGCAGGGCCAGCTCGCGGTGGGAATCCGCCCCGAGACCGTGCTCCAGATGATCGCGGTGGCGGACATCGGCAAGTACGGGCTCCGCGCCTTCGAGCGTCACGCCGAGCTGAACGGCCAGGCGATCGACATCGCCGGCGACCAGCAGACCATGCCGGCGACCGCGGAGATCTTCGGCCGGGCGATCGGGCAGAAGCTGACGTTCGTCCAGTTGCCGATCGACGACGTGCGCAAGGCCAGCGACGACTACGCGACCATGCTGGAGTGGTTCGACCGGGTCGGCTACGACGCGCCGATCGAACGCAACGCGCGGGAAACCGGAATCCGTCCGACCTCGCTCGCGGAATGGGCGGCGACGGTCCAGTGGACGCCCGCCACCGCCGCTCGCTGACTTGACCCTGATCCACGCCAAGAACGGAGGATGACTTCGATGCAGAGATCGGCCGCAGCAGGAAGCGGGCGCTGGACACGATGGACCGGCCTGGGAGTCGCGGCGGGAGCGGCGCTTGCCGCGCTCGCCGCCGTGTCCTGGACCGGGATGAAGCTCGGGGCCGCCGGGCACACGCCGGTGGAGAAGATCGCCCGCGGCCAGCAGATCGCACACACGTCGGGATGCAACGACTGTCACACGCCGGGCTTCTTCTACGGCGTTCCCGACACCACGCGACTGCTCTCGGGCAGCGAGTTGGGATGGGAGGGCCCGTGGGGAGTGACCTACCCGCGCAATCTCACTCCGGACACGGAGACCGGGATCGGGAGCTGGAGCGAGCAGGACATCGTCAACGCATTCCGGACCGGCCGCCGGCCCGACAACACGCCGATCCTGCCGCCGATGCCATGGCCGGCGTACGCTCACATGGACGACGACGATGCCTACGCGCTGGCGGCGTACCTCAAGAGCATTCCGCCCATCCGTCATCGCGCGCCGGACCGGATTCCCCCCGACGTGCCGGCGAGCGGGCCGCGGCTGACGTTCCCAGCGGCGCCGGCCTGGGACGGGCAGCACATGGCGCCGCCTCTGGCCGCGAAGTAACCGCTCGATAGCGAAGGGGCGGGCCAGTGCGGGACGCTGAGTGGTCCCGACCAACCCGCCCTTCGCCGTTCTCGCTCGCTGGGGTCGTGCGCCGGGGGCCACGCGCCTGACGGGGTTGCCCTCAGCGGGGCCCCGCTTCGGCCGTGACCCCCGGCCTCACGGCTCCGGCGTCACCAGCGCGGGTACGCCGCGAAGCCTCCTTGCTCGCGATCCCAGGTCCGATCGCGCCAGTGCCACTGCTGCGGCACGATGCCGAGCGCGCGCAGGCCCGACGCGTACTCGTAGCGCAGCACCAGGTGGTCTGTGGCGCGACGCTCCGCCTCGAACCGCGTGTGCCGCACCGGGTCGTAGCGCTGCTCGCCCCAGCCCGTGCCGGGGTTCGACTCGTCGGCACGCAGCTGCGAGTCGGCGTTGCCGCGGGGGGCGCGCTTGCCGTCGCCCGCTTCGGGCTCCGCAGCGTGCGGACGCGACTCCTGCCGATCCTGGTCGCGCACCTTGCCGGGGCCGCCCCACGCGAACGGCTCGTCCTCGCGGAACGCCAGCACGCGGATCCAGCCCATGTCGCCATTGGCCTGGCCGGTGCGCTCGGCGTAGGAGCGCTGCTCGTCGACGAACACGAAGCGGCGGACGTCGCTGAGCGAGGTGCGCCAGCCGCTGATCACCGCCGACTCCGACGGATCGAGGACGTACATCGACTCGTTGCGGGACAGCGACGAGCGCTCGCCGGTGACGACGTTGAGACCGTCGACCGCGATCAACACACCCACGCGCCGCCCGGTCGTGTTGGTCAGCTGGAGGGCGTAGTTGCGGCCCTTGAAGGCCTGGAAGTACTCGCGGTCACTCCGGCCGTTGGCGTTGTACAGCGTGGCCGCGTGGCCGTCGACCAGCACCTGCACGTCGACGATGCGTCCCTCGGCCACGTCGTCCCACCCGACGCGCGTGGTTCCCACGTGCTGCGCGAAGGCGGGCGAGGCGACGGCCATCGCCAGCGCGAGGGCCACGAGGCCCCCGAAGCGGGGACGGCGCCGGGGATACGGAATCGGAACCGGAACGGGGACGCGGCAGGTCGCGACGGCGGCGATGCCGGCCTCGAGCGGCGCCAGCAGGCGATCGATTGAGGACGACCCGATCCGTGAGCGGGTCCACTGAACCACGGGACGGGCGGTGAGGAGCATCGTGAGCGAGAACATCGTTTTCTCCTTCCTAAGGACGGGTCAGGTCGTCTGCATTGGTCACAACGCACGATCTACGCCACCTGGAGGCCCGTATTCCGTCGCCGTAACCCGTTGCGGCACAGAGGGAGAGCGCGGTGAGCTCACAAGGAAATGCAAAGGCGGAAAGGGGTTTGAGGCGCGGCCGCTACGAGGGTGGCGACGTCACACGCCGGCGAGTCATCGGTATTTCGGTCGGCGAGGGAACCTCGGCAGCCTGTAGGCTGTTTCAACTTCAGCGGTCGAGCCGGTGCACCTGGAGATCTCACCCTCGGAGAGGCCCACGCATGCGCTCCACCCTCCTCGCTTTCACGCTCCTGGTCGTGGGACTTGTGACCCTGGCAAGCCCCGCCGCCGCCGCCGATCCGCTGGGCTCGCCGGCGGCGTTGTTCGTCAAGAACAGGCTCGCACCGGGACCGTCGATCGGTGACACGCTGTCGCTCAGCGACTATCCGAACCAGGTCGTGCTGCTCTTCCTGTTCGAGCCCAACTGACCGTTCTGCAACGCCGACGGTCCGTCGGTGGAGGCGAGCCTCTGGCAGCAGTACCAGGCGAGCGACCCGGGGAAGGTCCAGGTTCTCGGCGTCGACATGTTCGGCACGTCGCCGGCCATGGTGCAGACGTTCAAGAACAACACCGGCGTGACGTTCCCGCTCTTGTTGTTCGGCAATAGCGCGGTCGGCACGAACATGTTCGGACCCTATGGCGAGCGGGATAACTACGTGATCATCAGCCAGCAACGCAGGATCCGCTACAACGCGCAGCTCAAGTACATCCATGGACAGCGTTTTCATCTCGCCGAAATGCAGGCGGTGATCGATTCGCTGCTCGACGAGGCGCTGGTCGGCGTCTCTGGCCCCGGCTCTTCACCGCGCTTCGCGCTCGAGGTCGGGCCCAATCCGTTCCGCGGATCGGTCGGTATCCGGCTGGTGAATCCGTCCGGTGCGTCGCAGGCGGCGACCGTGGGCGTCTACGACCTCGCCGGCCGGCGCGTCGCCGAGCTGTGGGACGGCCCCGCCGCCGCGGGCGTCTCGCGGATCGAGTGGCGGCCGTCCGCCGCGTTTCCCGGCGGGATCTACCTGGTGCGGGCGCGGATCGGGGAGGTCGAGCTGGTGCGGCGCGTGGCGCGAATGAGATGACGCGGCGCGCACTCGCCGCGACTCTGCTCGCTTCGCTGCTCGTCGCGCCCCTGCTGGAGGCGGCGCCGGCGGTGCGCTTCCGCCTCACCGCCCTCGACGGGACGAAGCTCGACCTCGAGGAGCTGCGCCATCGCGGCCCGGTGCTGATCGACTTCTGGGCGACGTGGTGCAAGCCCTGCCTGGCGTCGATCCCCGAGATCGAGGCCTTGCACCGGCGCTACGGGCCGCGCGGCCTCACCGTGATCGGCGTCTCGGTCGACGGGCCGCGCAACTACGCCAAGGTGCGGCCGTTCGTGGCCCGGCTCGGGATCACCTACCCGGTCGTGCTCGATCCCGACGGGCGCATGCAGGCGGACTACCAGGTCCGGGCCATGCCGACCAGCGTGCTGGTCGACACCGCGGGCGCCATCGCGCGGGTGATGCAGGGCTATCGCCCCGGCGAAGACGCCATGCTGGCGGCCGCGATCGAGAAGCTGCTCCCCGCGCTCGCCGACTCGGCATCCGCCGACTCGTCGGCCGCCCGTCGAGACTCGTCGGGCGTCGAGCGTTGAAGCTCGAGGACCGGCCGGTGAGGCTCGGCGTGGCCGCCGCCCTGCTCGCGCTGCTGGCCGTCGTGCCGCGGCCGGCGCTGGCGCAGATCGCGGTCACCAACCTGCTCGAGGCACAGAACGGCAACCGGCCCTTCAATCCCTTCGATCCGCAGCCCGAGAACCGGATCGACGTCTACGACCAGCTCAACCTCGACTACCTGTTTGGCGCCGGGCGCGTCGGCGCCCGCTTCGAGACCAACCAGAACAGCCAGGACGAGAACGCCTACGAGATGTTCACGCAGCGCTACGCGGAGTGGAGCGACGAGCGCGTCCGCGTGCGGGTGGGCAACTTCTACACCATCCTCGGGTCCGGCCTGCTCCACCGCTCGTTCGAGCTGCCCGGCGTCGTGCTCGACGACCTCGGCACGCGCACGCGCTACGCGCCGTCGCGCGATGTCGATGGCGTGCTCGCCGAGGGCACGGCGGGGCCGGTTGCGGCACGCCTCTTCGCCGGCAGCCCGAGCAGCGGTGACCGCTCGCCGGCGACCGAGGAGGTCTTCGATCAGCCGCTCCACCAGGGACAGCTCGGCGGCGGACAGCTCACGCTCGGCGGGTGGCGTGGCGCCCGTGTCGGCGCGGCCTACCTGCGCGCCTCGCAGAGCATCGCCCCGGGCGCGTCGCGGCAGGACGAGTTCGGTTCCGGCTTCCTGGAGCTCGATCCGTTGCGCCTCGCGGGCATCCAGGGTGCGAACGCGCCGATCTACGTCGAGTACGCGCGCCAGGACGCGACCGCCGGCGAGTGGTTCGACTTCGAGACCGGCGACGACGTGCCCCACGCGCTCTACGCCGGGGCCAACGCCCTGTGGGGGACGCTCACGCTGTCGGCCGAATGGAAGGACTACCGCGACTTCCGGCTCGGCACCAACGACCCGCCCTCGCTGGTGCGCGAGCACCCGTGGGCGCTGCTCAACCGCAACACCCACGTGTTGAACGCCGCCGACGAGGAGGGGTTTCAGCTCGAGGGGGCCTGGACGCTGCCCGGCCGCGGCACGGTGACGCTCAACCGCAGCCGGGCGGATGGCGTCTTCGGCCTTCAGGCCCGGCGGTTCGACGAGTTCTACGCCGAGCTGCATGTCGATCCGCTCGGCGCGTGGCGCTGGGAGCCGACCGCGTTCTACGACACCGGCAAGGACGAGTTCCAGTTCGTCGAGGCGCGCGACGTCTACGGCGGCGCGCTCACCGTGATGCCGTTCGATCCGTTCTCGATGACGATCGACTTCGAGACGCAGGAGGCGGAGCGGGTGGGCGAGGAGCCGTTCGACGACCAGTATCTCTCGGTGTCGATCGCGCGCGCCGGCTGGGGCAGCGTGGGCGTCGTGTGGGAGCGCTCCACCGACCCCGCCCAGGAGGACTTCGACGACCTGGCCATCCCCGGCGTCCAGCCGCGCACCTGGCTCGCCGGCGTGCTCAGCGCGAGGCTCTCCGACCACCACGAGGCCACGCTCTTCGCCGGCGAGCGCCGCGGCGGCCCGGCGTGCACCGCAGGCACCTGCTACGAGGTGCAGCCGTTCGTCGGTGTGGAGATGAGGCTGCTGAGTCGGTTCTAGGCGTCCGCCTCGACAGCGGCATAGAGCCGGCGCGCAAGCATCAAATGCCGCATCGCCTGGGCGCGGCGCCCCAGCGTCTCGCACAGCAGGCCGAGGTTGTAGTGGGCGTCGGCCAGCTCCGGGTCGCGCGCCAGCGCGCGCTCGTAGGCCGTCAGCGCGTCGGCACGGCGCTCGCGGTCCTCGAGCAGCACGCCGAGGTTGAAGTGCGAGGTCGCGTCCCCCGGCGCACAGCGGATCGCCTCGCGATAGTGGGCCTCCGCCTTCTCCAGATCGCGCGTCTCGTGGTAGTGCCGCCCGAGATTCACATGCGCGTCCGCGAAGTCCGGATCGAACTCCAGCGCCTGGTGATAAGCCTGCACCGCCTCCCGCGGCGAACTCGCCTCGATCTCGCACGCCAGATGGAACCACTGCGACGCCGTGAGCGACTCGTCGACCAGCTCCCGCTCGCCCCGATTCGGGGACGCAGGAGACTCCATTAGAGAAGAGGTGGACGAGGCAACCGAGGCGGACTGGCCAGAGACCTCCTTCGGCGCCGGGGCGGTGGCCATGGGGAGCGGCCGGGAAGCGCCCTCGATGGTCCCCGCCGCTTCGGGCAACGAAGCCCGCAACGCCATCTCAGAACCATCGAACTCGAAGACGAACTGACCCGAATCCGGACGCCACTTCGCCCGCCCGTCCCACGCCACTGCACGCCGCCCGTCGGCGTAGATGCGGATGCTGGTGAGCGGCATGTCCGGCGCGAGCTGGCGCCGCAGCGAGGCCCAGATCCGGCGCATGTGCCGCGCCGGCACGCCCGAGTCCAGCAGGCCCTTGGTGGTGCGGAGCAGCAGCAGGTCCTGGAAGTCGAAGACCAGCCGGCCCTCGTCGTCGTGATGTGGCTCGACCAGGCCGGCGCGCGCGTAGAAGCGCACCTTGTCCTCGCTGGTCTCCAATACCCGCGCCGCATCGCGCGTCGAGAAGTGCTTCATCGCGTCCTTGCCTCGCACTCCGTCCATCCCTCGTCCCGCGCCACGTGCGGGAACGGCGTCGAAACTACCGGCGGGCGACCTTCTTCTCGCGCGCCTCGGGCTCGGCCTTGACGCGCTTGGCCTTGGCCGCCGGCTTCTTCTCGCGCGCTTTGCCGTCCGCGCCGTCGGAGCCGAGCCGCTTCTCGAGGCTCTGCTTGAGGGCGTCCATGATGTCGATCACCTGGGTCTTCTGGGCATGCGGCGCGACCGACGTGATCAGCTTGCCCTCGACCTTCGACTCCACCACCTCGATCACGCGCGAGCGGTATTCGTCACGGTACTTCGACGGCTCGAACGCCTTGCTCGAAAGCTCCTCGACCAGCCGGCCCGCCAACTCCAGCTCGCCCGCCTTGATCGTGGCGTCCTTGCCCTTGTCGATCTCGCCGAAGTCTCGCACCTCGTCGGCGTAGTACATGGTGTGGAGCATCAGGCCATCGCCGGCGGGGCGGATCAGCACCAGGCTCTCCTTGCCGCGCATGACGTACTGCGCGACCGCGACGCGCCGCGACTTCTTCATCGCGTCGGCCAGCAGCCGGTAGGCCTTCTCGCCGCCCTTGTCGGTGCCGAGGAAGTAGGTGTTCTCGAAGTAGATCGGGTCGACCTCGTCGAGCGGGATGAACTCGGCGATGTCGATCGCGCGCGAGGCCTCGGTCTCCAGCGCCTTGAGCTCGTCGGGGGTGAAGCGGACGTACTGGTCCTTGGCCACCTCGAAGCCCTTGACCAGCGCCGTGCGCTCGACCACCTCGTTGCAGACCGGGCAGAACTGCTGTTGCTTGATTCGGCTGCCGCACTTCTCGTGCAGCAGGTTGAACGACACGCTGGCGCCGGACGAGGTGGCGCTGAACATCTTGACCGGGATCGAGACCAGTCCGAACGAGATGGTGCCCGAGCCGATGGAATGCGGTGGCATGCTTCGTTTCCTCCTCAGGGCCTGACGTCGCCGAAGAGGCTAGCATCGGCCTC
>Ga0137455_1000012_pt1 | contig 44757 bp, 41 predicted proteins | sample EasRivERMGT600_2_FD_102334 | JGI IMG/M metagenome (GOLD analysis project Ga0137455, IMG submission 102334) | Soil microbial communities from meander-bound floodplain in the East River, Colorado, USA - East River MetaG ERMGT600_2 | ecosystem: Environmental > Terrestrial > Soil > Floodplain ... | reverse complement strand
GCCGGGTGACGTATTCGCCGATGCGTCCGTGGTGGTCACGGTCGGCGGCGGGACGCCCTTGGACATGTCCGGCTTCAGGTCGCTGTTCGTGATGACCTTGGCCGGCTTCTTCGTCTGTTGCCGGCGCGCCTCTTCGGTCTTGGCGACGTCGGCCAGGGGCTTCGTCGACGAGGACTGCGCCGCGGCGACCGCCGCGAACGCGAGAACCGCCGCCGAGGTGATGAAAATGATGCGCTTCATGGTGTTCTTCTTATCGGATGCTTCCACTCGCCGCAAAAGGGTGGATAGGTCGATCGTAGGCTTCTGCGGCGTGCAAATCAAGGAATCGGCTGGCGCAGTTCCTGCCACGATTGCACACGAATGCCCGGGAGGCAGGCGCCTACCCCTCCACCCCGGCAGGCACGGACCAGCTCGGCTTCTATGGCGCGCCTCGAGCCCGCAATACCAAACGCTTCCGCATGAACTCGGACGATGCCGTGCCCGGAGTCCCCTTCCTCAACCGCATCCGCCAGCGGATCCCCATCCTCCTCACGGCCATCGTCGGCGACCCACACTGCGAGGTAACTCGCCACCGGCTGCGCGAACTGGGTGAACTGGTCCATCGGGCCGAACGCATACAACCGCCAGCGCGGATTGTTCGCGCCCCAGGGACGCTCTCGTGAATTCGCATTCATCTGCGCGGTGGTGCAGTTGGTGACCCTGCCGCAATTCAACACGTTGGTCAATGCGGTGAGATCGATGGCGCCGCCCCCGGGAATGTGGCGCACGCCGTCGGCCAATCCGTCGGTGAAGCTGCTCCGTCGGGCGCCCGACAGTACGCTGTCCCAATCAGGCTCTTGCGACAGATCGCGCGCCGCCAGCTCGATCGCGGCGTCGGCCGCATAGAGCATCGCGACGGAACTGGCCATGTTGCCGGACGCGAGGCGATCCATGAAGAGGGCGAGGAGCAGCCCCATTCCCAGTGCCGACAGGAATGCGGTGAGCAAGATGACCATGATCAGCGCGATGCCGCGCTCGCTTGTCATGATGCGTTCCGCAATCTGATCGACGTGCGAAAGACGCGATCGGTCATCAGGCGGCGCAACAATTCGGTCGGTGGCTCGACGTCGATCGAGACGCCAACCTCATTACCGGTCACCTCGAACGACAACCCGCTGACGAAATCCACGATCGGCTGGATCGCGCCAGCAAAGGTTTCGCGAATCAGTGAATAACTGCCGTCGGCCTGTTCCGACAACCGGAACGTGAATTGATCGACTTCAACCACCGTCGATCCAAGCGGGTACGATCGCGAGAGCGCCGCCTCGGGCGTGATGCGACGCTCGCCCGCATTGACCGATGCGATCCGGAAGACGTCGTAATCTCCTGCACTGTCCGAAATCAGCGCCGTGGCGCCGGCGGTGAATGCGCAGACATCCTTGATGTTGGGACACTGTTCCGTGCTCAGCGTGATTGCTGCGGCCGGGCCCGGCTGGTCAACTGTCAGCAGTCCCTGGGCCCCGGCGTGAATGGGGACCACAACGTCCAATTCTTCGAACGTGCCAGGCTCACTCGGTACTGACACTGATGCTCGCAGCGCCTGTGACAGCGCATCGATTGCGGTCCGGCCGCGCTGATTCAGTTCGAGCTCCGCAGGGACACGATCGAACGCATCTCGCGCCGGCTGAGCGACACCCGCCAACGCGCCCGCGATCAGCAAGGTGATCGTCATCGCGATCAGCAGCTCGATGATGGTGAACCCCCGAATCATGGCTGCCTCGTGCGAATGGTCGAGAGGCACCCAGCGGTGCCGCGGGCCCTGCCATTCGGCGTGGACGGATAGACGCACACTTCAATCGCAATCGCATCAGGCGTCGTCTCACCCAGCGACGTGATGCGCCACCGGCGAGTCAGGACGGCGCCATCGGGAGTGGGTAGCGCCTCGCCGTAGTCGTCCAGCCAGTCGACGTACGGATCGATGTCTTCAGAAAGACTCGACTCGGGCGACGGCTCCAACGCCGCGTCGGTGGCCTCTAATCCCGACGGGTCGTACGTGAAGGCCTGGCCGCGCAGCGATTCGAGCTTGTCCTGGGCGGCGACGAGGGCGAGGCTCGACGCGCCTGCCTGGCGCGTCAGGTGCGAACCGAGCACGAAGAGTTGTGCGACGCCGGCCAGCGCGGTGATGAGGATGCCGGTCGCAACGAGGGTCTCCACGAGCGTGAATCCACGAGCAGATGACAGTGAATGCATGCCCGCATTGGTGCAACCGAGCTGCCCTCGCGCGAATCGAACACAACTCGCGAATTACTTCGAGTTTCTGCGGTCGCGCGATTGGCACGATCGCTGTCGCGATCAGTTGCTGCGATCCGAGAGACGATCGAACAGCGCAGATTTCGCAAGCCAGCCGCACGCGTGGTTGTCGCGCTTGCACTCTTTCTTGGATGACGCAATGGCGCTACCCATGACAGGCAGCGACATCAGTGGAGTTTTGACTTTCTTATGGTTCAGTAGAAATACGATCGAGCACGTTGAAGGCAATTTTTTGTGAGTTAGACTCGGCGCGCTTCTCCCCAAGCGTGCATCGCGGCGTCAATTCCCTAAGCCGCTCGAACTGGAATCGGACTCGCTCGAGGTGTGTACATGAACGGACGTCGCCTTTTCATGAGCTGCGCGATTAGCGCCCTTTTCATTGGCGTGCCGGTTGTCGTTTCTGCGCAACAGCCCGAACATCCTGGTCTCGATACCCCAGGATTCAAAGAGAACCGCGACTATCTTTCACAGTTTCCGTTTGAACACATTGATTCGGTGTCAGGTGCGCTGATATTGACCTTCACCGACCTCGTATTGCCAGGGAATGCAGGGCGCGAATTGAGATTTCAGCGAACTTATAACAGCAAGCAACTGGGGCTCTGGCGCTTCGGCCTGAGCGGTTACGCGCTCGCGATTTCGGTGCCCGATCCGCCTGACGGCAGTCCGCCCGCGCCTTCAGATCGTCCGCCCATTCTCGTTCGGGTCGACGGTGGCGACAGCACCATGGCGTGGTACTCCGGCACGTCTCCAGGTCCATTCGACGCGATTTCACGCGACTTCTGGCGGTTCGACCGGTCCAGCGGCACGCTGCGAATTCCAAACGGGGATGTTTGCCAGTACGGAGGATCGAGTGGTCTTCACGATGACTTGCGTCGTGTCCAGAGTTGCGTGGACGCGTTCGGCAACGTGCTCCAGTTCAACTGGAATATGAACGGGCCTTCGCCGACATTGATCATCACCCAGCAACTCAGCGCTTCCAGCGGACGACAGATCACAATCACGTTTTCTGACGTAAGTGGCACTGACGCCGCGTCCCTCGAGCACCAGGGTCGGACGTGGAACTACTCGCGAACGGCGGCCACCCCTCCGGCCGGCCCCGGAGGTCCCCTGAGTTCCGGATGGGCCTTCAGCTACAACGGAAACGAATTGATCTCCGTCATCACGCCCAACGGCGGGAGGATCGACTACTTCTACGACAGGGTCTCTTACATCGGTCCCACGGCTCCTCCGGACGAGTATTGGACGCGGTCAGTCCTCAAACGGACGCTGCGCGATCGTGCAGGCCTGGAACTCGGCGTGTGGGACTACGAATATTCGTTCAATCCAAATGCTACGAGCGGTGAGACGACGGTCACGACTCCCTCCGGTCGGCGCATCGTGTATACCCACGGCCCCGCCACCGGTACGAATACAGGGTCGCTCTTCGACGGCGGCGTCAGTCCGGCGGTCCTCAGTCGAGACGTTCAGGAATCAAACGGGCAGAGCGTGGAGCTCGAGGTGCGCGCATATGAATTCGTTCCGGTCTTTCCGCTCATGGGGACCGAAGAATTGAAAAGCGTCACCATTACCCGCGACGGGGGCGCGACAGCATACGTCACCACCTACACCTACTCTCCGACCAATTCCGGCGATTACCACCGGCCCAGTCTGATTGTTGAGACCGGGCCGGCGGCGACGCGTACCACCTCCCGCACCTATAAACATTGTCCTGCGCCGGATTGTCTCAATCTCTATCAAGCGGGCTTGCCGCTGACTGAGACCGTGGAAAACTTCACCAAGTCATGGACGTATGACGAGAAGGGCTTTACGACGTCCGAGACGATCTTCGGAATCAAGACGGTATTCGAAAAGAGCGATCAGGGAAACGTGGCCAGCAGCCGCACGGCGATGAATAAGCTCACGAAATACACCTACGATTTTGGAGCCGTCGATAAGATCGAAACGCCCCACCATACGACCACCCGGGAGATCAATCCCGATGGGACGATACATTCGGAAACACAGGCGGGCCGTACCACCGTGAGGGAGTACGACGCGCTCGGGCGCGTCGAGTCTGTGCAGCCACCTGGAGCCAACCCGACGCTCATTACCTACGACACTGACGGGGAGTGGGTGCGCACGGAACGCGCACCATCGGACGATGCGCAATTCCCGAGGACGACAAGCACCCTCGACCCGTTTGGTCGCGTGATTCGGGTGGAACAGGTCGTCGACAGGGTTGGGCAAGCGGAGGTCGAGGTTCTGACCCTGACGGAATATGACGCCGAAGGGCGCGTCACGAAACGAAGTCATCCCCATCATGAAGGCGCTCCGAACACTCCGAAGTGGACCGAGTTCAAATACGACGTTCTGGGACGTTTGAAGGAGGCCAAGCACCCGGACGCGAAACTGGCGACACGTAGTTACGGCGTCGACGGTGACGTCACCGTCGTCGATGAGCGAGGAAAGGCCACGATTCAAGTCTGGCGGGCCGTCGGTAATCCGGATCAGCCGCGACTCGTCGGTCTTCAAGACGCACACGGCAAGTATTGGGACTACACCTACAACGCTCTCGGGAACTTGACGAGCGTTACATCGCAAGCCGAGGCGGGCGGCCCTTCTTCACTCACCCGCTCCTGGACATACAACTCGAGCAACCTGCTCGAAACAGAATCGCATCCGGAATTGGGCAGCACGAGTCAGCAAGGCAGCGTCAATTATGCCTACGACGTTGCCGGACAATTGATCCGAAAGATCGATGCAAAAGGCAAGTACACGTACTTTGAGTACGACGGCAACGATCGCGTCAGCAGAATCACCGCCGACGGTCGCGTCACGATCATTACCTACGAGCCGGGTTCTGACAATCGTACGTCAGCGGTGAACGCCTTCGGGGCAGCGTATTGGCTGTACGACCAGGCCGACCGGCTGCAATCCCGTCGCGACTCGATCGATGGAAAAATGTTTACTACCACGTTCGAATACGACGATTACGACACGCTGCGCGCCATTCAACATCCATCCGGACGAAAGATTCAGTATGACGTCAATGCGGCCGGCCAGCCGACGCGCGTCTTTGAGTACGGACGGGATTATGCCAGCAACATCACCTATCACCCATCCGGCGGCGTCGAATCCTATCTATCAAATGGCGTGACGACGTCAATTGGGTACGATCCAGATCGGTATTGGATTAAGAGCATTGATTCGGGAGACCTTCAACTTACCTACGCGCACGACGGTGTCGGGAATCCGCAGTCCATTACTGATGATACGCGCCCGAGCTATACCCAGAATTTCGAGTATGACGATCTGAACCGTCTGATTTACGCAGCGGGTGTGTACCCCGAGATCAACTACGGTTACAACCTGCATGGCAACCGTACCGGAGGCGCCTATCAGTACGAAGCCAACAAACTCCGCCTCTCCAACCAGGATGGTGTGGCTTTCGCCTACGACTTCAACGGCAACACGGTGACGGCCGGCACGGCGACGTTCACCTACACCCCACAGAATCAAGTGGAGACGGCCGCAACACCCGGAGTGCTGACGACGTACGCTTATGACAGCGACGATCAGCGCGTCAAGAAGACGTCGGGAACCACCACGTCCTATTTCATTCGTGGCGCCGCCGGCCAACTCCTCACCGAATGGAGCAACCCTGGCACGGCGAGCGGCCGGGCCCGCGACTACATTTATCTCGGCACCCGGTTGCTCAGCGCTGTCGCTCGGAACCGGACCGATGATCCGGCGGGAGGCGTTCCTCCTCCTCCATCGACGCAGTCACATCGCTTCGCGACAAGCTGGCAAGGACCGACCGGCAACGGCGACAACGTCACGTTGAGCGGAGGGATTACGGGAGCTGCGCGCAAGACATTTCATCCAGACATGCCCTCTACCGGGTTGCGGGTGGGGTGGCAGAACCCCAACGTCGGTACCATGGCGAACGGACCGCTGTTCCCGAACAACGATCCTAATAATCCGAAACAGGGCGGCGTCTTCATCGAATTTGAGATTGAGCGATGGCCGTTCTCGAGTGATGGCGAGTGGCTTGGCACCGTTGGAGGCGTCAACAGCACTCACGATCTGAGGTTGTACATCACGCCAGCGGGCGCTCTGGTGGTCAAGCACGACGACGGCCGCGGAACACCGTTGACCCTGTACACGTCGGCGCCGATTGAACTCCACACGACACACACCGTGGAATTGCGGTTTGAGTACAACTCCTACCCTGGTCCGTACGCCGCGCCGAATCCAGTGTGGGAAAACTTGACCAGTCATGCGGAGATCTTCTTCGACGGCGCACAGGTCGCCACTTATGGTGCGACGCCCGGTGGCTCGTACAACAACGGGGAAAGCTTCCCGTACGGGTTGGACATGAAGACCGGTTTAGGCGCGGTGGGCCCGATCATCCTCAGATCACCGGGACCCGACAATGGGCTGCTGATGAATGTATTTCGCGCTGGACTCACTTCAGCGCAGAGTCACGGGGACACGCTCAGCCAATACGGCAACACATGGCGGACAACGCTGTTGCAAGTGGCTGGACCCGGCACATATTCGCAGTGGACAGGTGGACAGCCGGACTGGCGCGCCCACTCGGCAATCCACTTCCAGATTGGATCCACGAATACTGTCCAGACCACATCGCCGAATACCAGGATGTCGTACCTGATGGAGTCGATGGTGTCTCGCGGCATCACCGGCCACATTGGAGTGGTGATGGTCGGCATTCGCAACGCCTACGCGACGGCAGGAAGCCAGGCGTTCATCCGGCGAAATGGTGTCGACATCATGCTGCCCGGCTTGACTCTGCCTTCGAATACGAATGCCGGCATGCGATGGTATCGCGTATCCGAAGGTGGCTGGCTGCCGACCGACACTCTCGAGGTCGGCATGGTGACCGGTGGGTCAACTGGCAACACCTGGTTGACCTCGGTCGCGGTGATGGTCGAACACGACACCCCTGAGCCCGCGCCGCTGACCGACACCAGTGCCCGCGTCGTCACGGTCAGTTATGCCGGCAACGGCACCGGGCAAACGATTGAGCTGGGAGTCAACGTGGTGCCGACCGCACTGATCGTGGTGCCTTCCTCCGGCGCTCAAGGCGTCGAACCACTCATCTGGTGGGACGGGCGACCGGGCGCACAGAGCTTCGCCGATTCAGGTGTGGGCTTCGGGCGCGTGTGGCCGCAGAAGGGGAAGCTGGAGGTGGTGCATCCGACGGCTGGAAATTCCTACAACGCCAATGGCGTGAGTTATACCGCCATCGCCGTGTTTGATCCGTCGGGCCGTTACGTCATCCCGTTTGGCGTATCCAAACATTGGGCCGAGGACGATTACATTCACCAGCTGCGCCTGCCGCAGAGCGGCGCACTCGCCGCCACCTTCACGCCAGACTTTGTGTTTGGCGGCGTGTCCTCCACGACGAGCGCCGATTCGACTTATGGGGCGTTCTATAAGGGTCCCGGCCATGCTGGCGATTTAACCGCAAAGCTTGGCACGGCTGTAGCCGCAGATGCCGACCGGATCCAGGTAATGACTGCTGGCCAAGTGCAATTTGGGAAAGGCATAGGGTCGCAATACGGTGACACTTCGTTTTGGGCCGGTAGGGTGAGTGACGGCGTGGCACCAGAGCGGTTGATGGCCGTGACGTCGTACGTTGGCGATGGCACATCGTCGCGGAACATTTCGCTCGCCCTCAATGGCGCGAGCCCGGTCTTCGCGCTGGTCGTGCCAACGACCGCCGTCGCGAAGGTCTATCGCGTGTCCACGGACACCACAGGCCGACAGTCGTGGTCAGGAAACGCCGTCGCCAATTCGATCACGGCGATGGGCATCAATCAGATTACCGTCGGCAGCACGCTCAATGCCGTTGGCGTGACGTACGACGTTTGGACGATTACCACAGGCTTCGTCGCCCCGCGCTGGGAGGAGTAGGGACATGACCATGAAGCAACTTTCGTGGATCTGGGCGCTGGCCATTCTCTTGACTCCGGCTGTCGCGCAGGCGCAAGACGAAGTCGTGTTCTACCACACCGATGCGGTCGGCTCGGTTCGGATGGTGACGGACGCCACCGGCGCCGTCATCGCGCGTTACGACTTTCTGCCGTTCGGTGAGCTGTGGCCGACATCGCCGCCGAATTCGAATCCTGATGCGCGGCAGTATACCGGCGCGGAGCGGGACCCGGAAACGGGCCTGGACTATCTTGGCGCCCGCTACCTTCGCGCTCAATCAGGGCTGTTCCTGACGCCCGACCCAGGACACGTGGGCGGCGACATCTTCAATCCTCAGAGCTGGAATGCATACAGCTACGCCCTGAACAATCCGCTGCGATTCATCGATCCGATGGGCACCTGTTCGCAAGATGCGAAAGGGAACTATTTCGATGGCGATGATGCAGGTACGTTGCTAGCTCCCGGGCCTTGCGCGATCAACAACGGCGCATTGGACGCTGGAGTAACTGAAACGGTCTCCGTGAGGGCCCGGCCTTCTATGGCAGTGCTTGCTGCAGGCATCGCTCCGTGGGCGCCCGTAGTCGACGGCATTGCTATCGGGACGGGCGTCGTCGTTACTGGTGGCACCGGGTTGGCGGTTCTAGGTGGTGGCGTGTCCAGTTCGGGCGCAATCACCCTCGGGTTGCAAAACTACGTTCCGTTCTCATTGACCGTTGCGTATGCGGTGGGAAGGGCGAACTACCAAGTCCTTATCCAGGAAATCCAGGCCCTGGCAGTCAGCACTGCTGGACGCGTTCAGTTGACGCCGCAGCAGATTCGCGCTTTGCTTCAGAACGTGCAGGATGTGATTAATAAGACGGTTCAGACCGGGCGAGTGGAGTCCCTACAGCGGGTAGCAAGCCTTGAACGCTGGAGATTTCTGTATCAACTACCTCCGGAGGCACAATTCGCCTTCCGCGAGGCAATGGCGAGACACGGCATCAGGATACCTTGAAATCATGGCTCCAGACGACGTCCTAAGGCGGGTCCTTGCCGCGCTCTCAACTCGCAACTGGCAAGAGACAGTGGCTCCATGGCTCGAGTCGGCTCTGATCGAGGAGGGCCGAGTCCGATCGGATTATGTCGCGTTGCGACCGTTTGACGTTTCGAGCCTACGGCTTTCAAAGCCGCTGGTCCGCGGAACTCAGGCGAAAATACTGGTCTCCACCAATTCGGACAGCACGCCTTATCTGGCGAGACTCTCGCTCTTGGCAGACGGGCAATGGAGGCTCCGATCGTTCGACTATCAGTGTCCTGCGTGCTTCGGTGCCGGCGTGCTGGGCGACCATCCAGATTGGGAGCTTTGCTTCTCGTGCGGAGCCACCGGGTGGGGCGATGTGGATTTCTGACCTTTGCGAAAGACGGGCCATAGATCGTCATGACGAGCACGGGTCGCAAAAGAGGAATAGAACTGCTTTTAGTGACGCGCAAGCGGCAGGCGCACTCGAAACTGGGCACCGCCTTCGGGGCGATTAGCCGCCGTGATGTGGCCATTGTGCGAGACGATCACCTTCTGAACGATCGCTAAGCCAAGACCAGTACCGTTCGCTTTGGTCGTGGCGAACGGTTGGAAGGCCTTCACCAGATACTCCGGCGAAAACCCTGGCCCGTTATCCTCGAAGACCAGCTGCACACCCTGGGGGGTGATGTCGCTGCGCACGTAGACGCGAGCGGGCATGCCGGCGTCCGCGCACGCTTCGAGGCTGTTGCGTACCAGGTTGCTGAACGCGCGTCGCAGCAACACGTCGTCGCCATTAATCGTCGCGAAGTTGCCTTCGAGCTCCACGGCGGCTGCGGCACCAGGCACATCTTCGATCGCGCGCATAATCACCGCGCGCAGTTCCACCGGCGCCATCGTCATCTGCTCGGGGCGCGCGAAGCGAAGGAAGTTGGTGACCACTTCCCCAAGCGCGGTCGTTTCCGCCCGAATGCCTTCGACGCAGGTCCGCGCCTGATCGGGCAGCGACTGCGGATCGAGCAGGCGGCCGTAGCCATGAATCGTGGCCAAACCGTTGCGAAATTCGTGCGCGAGGCCGGCGGTGAGCTCGCCTAATCGCGCCAGCGCTTCTTTCAGTCGCAGCTGCTCTTCGAGCTCGACGACGGCCGTGAGGTCGGTGAACAGGCAGACCGCAGCCTGCAACGTTCCATCGGTCGATGCGATCGGCGATACGGTGACGCCAAAATACCGGGCCTTGATCCCGGCGAGCGTGATCGTTCGCCGAACAATCGGCGAGCCGACTTCGAGCGCTTCGGCGATCAGGTCTGTCAGCGCGGTCGCGGGTTTCAGTGCGTCACGAAACGACTGGCCGGTCACCTTCGCGTCGATCTCGAGGATGCGCTGCGCGGCTGGATTGATCGCCTGTACCGTGCCCGTGCGATCGACGACGACCAGGCCCGAGGTCAGACCCTCGACGATCTGATCGGCGAGCCGCTCCGACGCTTCCGCGCGCGCCGCCATGGCGCGCTCCTGCACCTTCAACTTGATCAGCGCGTCCTGCAGCGCCATCGACAGCATCACGCTCTCGCCGCCGGATTCGCGACGCGCGTCGCGCCCGCTCATGACGCGGACAGTGCGGACAATCACGATCACAAACAGGATCGCGATGACGAGGAGGATGCCGAGCATCGCCATGCTCGCGAAGCTCAATGTTTCTGGCGCCATTTACAGGAACCCCGCGTACCACGCGATGAGCGGCTCGCCGACGAACATGGCGACGACGGCGCCGATGGCCAGGAAGGTGCCGAACGGCAACGCGTACTTCATCGTGCCGCGCTGCACCGCCATCAAGCCCAAGCCGATGAACGCGCCGGCGAACGACGACAGCACGAGGGTGACGAGCACCGCCTTCCATCCGAGGAAGGCACCGATCATCGCGAGCATCTTGACGTCACCCATGCCCATGCCCTCTTCACGTCGCCACAGGTAATAGCCCCACGCAATCGCATAGAGGATGCCGCCGCCAAGCACGACGCCGATCAGCGCGTCTTTCCATCCAGGCGGAGCGATCAGACTGAGCAACACGCCGATCGCGATGGCCGGCAGCGTGATCGAGTTCGGCAGAATCTGATGCTCGAGATCGATGCCGAAAAGCGCGATCAGAATGCATATCAGCAATAATCGGCTGGCCATCAACGGACCCGGCGGCGTGAGCCACACCACCAGGACGAACAACGCGCCCGTGACGACCTCGACGAGGGGATACTGCCATGACACCCGGGTGCCGCACTGGCGGCAACGGCCGAGCAGCAACACCCAGCTCAACACCGGAATGTTGTCGAACCATCGCAGCGAATATCCGCACGTGCGGCACCGCGACGGCGGCGTCGCCAGCGACTGCCCCAGCGGCAGCCGGTAGATGACGACATTCAGGAAGCTGCCGATGCAGAGACCGAACACTGCTGCCGCGACGATGTACAACGCCGGGGGCGTCATCTCGGCAACGGAAACAGTATTGAGCCAGGTCCAAGATCGACCAGGCCGGTCTTGGGATTGACTTGGTACGGCGTGCCGGTTGGATCCAACGGGGCGCTGCCAAGACCGACGTGGCGCCAATCGGTCGGCCGCTTCTTCTCACGCGCTTCGAATTCCTGAATGCGGCGATTCAGCTCGTCGATTTGATCCATCGCGTCCATTTGCCGAAGGCGCAACTGCGCGCTGTTACGGAGCCACTCAACGTCGCTCGTCAACAGCTGTGTCCATAACAATCTCGAAGACTGTCGATCGCCGCCCTGTGCCAGTGTCGTCGCGGCGAGCGGCTCGAGCCACGCCGGTGCGCCAGGCTGCTCGCCTGCCCGCTTAAACCACTCAGCGGCCTTCTGGTAGTCCTTGATCCACCAGTAATAGACGAACCCGATGTCCTCGAAGTATTCCCATCGTCCGTTGTCCCGTTCGATGCCGCGCTCGAGGAGTTGAACGGCCAGATCCGGGCGTCCAGGTCCGGCGGGATACGGCTCGGCGAGAAAGATCGCACCGAACCGATAGGCGACCAAGAAATGCGGATCGAGCGACGTGACGAGATCGAGCAGCGGGTAGAGTTGCTCGAAGTTGGCAGTGGCAGGCGTGCGACTTTGCTGTTGAGCGCTCGCGCGCTGCCGCTTGCCACCGTAGTAGACGACCGCGCGCATCCAGTAGACATCGGCGACGAGGTGCCGGTAGCCGAGAAACACCTTCTCCGCGGCCCTGCCGGACTGCAGCCATAGCGTCGGATCCGGCGGCACGAACGGCGCCCAGCCGCGATCGCGCACAACCTGCACGCCGATCGACGCCGCCATCAGGACGGCAATCGCGACATAGCCGACGCGATTTGACGGCCGGGAGTCCTCGGTCGCGGCACTCATGGCGTCACTTGAAATCACGGCGGCGGAAGACCGTCACTGTGGCCGTCAGCAACAGAGCGATGTAGACCACCGCGTAAACCAGCGTGAAGCTGACGGCGCGCATCGCAATGGGCATTCCGTAGACAACCTCCGCTTTGACATCGAAGGGCGCGAGATTCGGGATGACGTAGTAGACGCCGCGTGCCACGGCGACGACCAGCGCGCTATCGACCACGGTCTCGAAGTTCCGCAGGTCGGCATTGAAGTGACCCGCCACCCATAAGCCAAGCGTCAACAGCGTCGCCAGAAGCGGACTCGAAAACGCCGAGAAGAACAGCGCCAGCGCGGTGACGATCATCAATTCGGCAAAGATCAATCCGATCGCCAGGAGCAGGCGCGGGTCCATCGCCGGGGAGGGCCACGCCGCGCGAACGCCCGCCGGCGTCGTGGCATTCATGTAATACAACATGGCGAAGAAGGCCATCGTCATGACCCCGAGATTGACGGCGAGCGTCATGACGAGACCGGCGTACTTGCCGAGGATGAACTGCGTGCGGGAGACCGGTTTGCTGAGCAGGCCGAACACGCTCTTTTTTTCGACTTCCTTCGAGACCAGGCCGATGCCGATGAACACGGCGATGAAGAGGCCGAAGATCGACAGCGCCGCGAGGCCGAGATCCTTGATGGTCTTCATGTCCTGGCCGGCGGTGAGCTGTCCAATCAGATACGAGGCGGCGATCAGCAGCACCGCAAACACGACCATCGCGTACGGCACGCGATCGCGAACCGATTCCTTGAATACCGCAGCGGCGATCAACCTGATGACACGCATCGTTACGTCCGCGGCTTGGCCGCGCTCACCTGCTTGACGAAGTAATCCTCGAGTGTTTCGCGAACCGGATTGAGCGACACGAGCTGCGCGCCGGTCGCGCGCAGCTCGCCGATCAGCGTCTCGGGCTCCGCTTCCGGCGGCAGATCGAGCATGAACCGCGCGTGCGTCAGCGGCGTGATGGTCCTGACCCGGGTCCGCAGGCGCCCGGCGACGTCGTCCGACAGGCCCGAGACAACCAGCTCCCAGCCCTTGAGCTCGAACGCCAGCATCTCGCTGACCAGGCCGCAGGCGACGAGCCGCCCTTGCGCCATGATGCCGACCCGGCTGCACAACGACTCCGCATCCGACAGAATGTGCGAGCTGAAGAACACCGTGCGGCCGCGCTGCCTGAGTTTCAGGATCAAATCGCGAACGTGGTGACGGCCGATCGGATCCAGACCTGACATCGGCTCGTCGAGGAAGAGGACCTCGGGATCGTTGATCAAGGCCTGCGCCAGCCCGACGCGCTGCAGGTTACCCTTGGACAAGGCGCGCAATTTCGTCTTCCGATATGCCTCGATGCCGACGTCTTCGATCACGGCACCGACACGTGCCGCGACGTTGGCGCCGGAAACGCCGAACAGCCGCGCGAAGTACCCGAGCACTTCCTCGACGGTGAGGTAGTCGTAATAATAGGGATTCTCGGCGAGGAAACCGATCCGCCTCTTGACGTCGAGGTCGCCGGCCGGACGACCGAGAATGGTCGCCCGGCCGCTGGTCGGATAAATCAGCTGCATCAGCAGCTTGAGTGTCGTGCTTTTGCCGGCGCCGTTAGGGCCCAAAAAACCGAAGACTTCGCCGGCCTCGACGCGGAGCGTCAACGCGTCGAGCGCGCAATGCATTCGCGGCCGCCAGAAACCAACACGGAACTCCTTGGTCAGTGCTTCGGTCTCGATCGCTGCCGTCATGTCGGTCCGTGGTTATTTGCCACCCGAGACCCGCTTCAGCTCCCAGGCGATGGCCGCGTCGAAGAATTCACCACGCAATCCGGGCAGCTGCATGCCATTCATGAAGAACGTCGGCGTCCCGCCGATCTTTAACTGAGCGCCCTGCGCGACGTCCGCCTTGACGAGCTCCAGCGTGGTCTTATAACGAGCCTCAAAGTCCGTGATGCCGCCGATCGAGGCAGCCGCTTTCCTCACGGTATCTGGATTCATCGCCGGCTGATTCGCGTAGAGCCAGTCTTCCATCGCCTCGGCCTTGCCTTTTTCACGTGCCAGCCGGACGGCGACCGCCGCCTCACACGCGCCCGAGTGCAAATCCTGAGGGACAAACGCATTGCACTCGCGCTCCAGCGGATAGTCCTTGGCTGTGAACTTGATCTTGCCGGGCGCCTGCTTGGCCCACTTCGCCAGGATCGGCTTGTAGTCGCGATACGTCTGTCCGCAGCCGGGGCACTGATAATCGTTGAACTTCAGGATCACCACCGCCGCGCCATCGCTCGGCGCCATCACCGGAACGCGCGGCTGCTGCGAGAGCCACTGCTCGAACTGCTGAATCTGCTGCGTCGAAGCGGTTGGCGCGGTTGGCGCCGTCTGCGCGTCGCCGGCAGTCTCAATGCCGGCCGCAGCCGCCACGTGCTGTTCGGGGAAGACGATAATCGCCGCCGTCGCAGCGGCAACGAACACGATAGCCGCTGCCAGGCCCCGCGGATTACGAATGAGAACGCGAAGATCGTTGAGTATGTGCATGGGGAGACTCGTCATGGGAACCTTGGCGGCCGCCCCGGACAACAGGAACAAGCCAACGACCGCGACATACGTGCCGGCACAGAGCAGGCACACCACCTGAAGGATGAAATACGAGGCATACGCAAGATAGAGAACAACCGCCAGGCCAATCGTCGAAGCCGCGAACACATACCCGGCAAGATGCTGCCGCGCCGAAGCCGATTGCGAGCACAACGCGACCAGTGTCAGGACTCCGGCAAAGAACAGCAAGCCAAGCAAGGCGACAGGCACACCGCCAAACGCGCCAAAGCGGCTCGTATATGCGTCGTGACAATTCAGCGTCGAGTTGACGTCGCAGAAGCTCGCATACAGCGGATCATCCAGGATGCGGTAATGCACCCACGTTGATGCCGAGGCGGCGAGCAGGCCGATGGCCGCGAAGACCGTCAACCACGCCACACGCGGCGCGCCATGTCCCTCGATCGCTTGCGTCATGCCGGAATTCTACCTGTACAGCGAAAAGGGTGCGGCATGACGCCGCACCCTCTCGCGTGTTACGAAACGGAAGCCTACTGCAGGACCGACGCGCTGGCCTGCGCCGCCGGCGAGTTGCCCAACTGGTCGCCGATCGCCTTCGTCAGGTCGAAGTAGATCGTGCCCAGCGTGTTCGACCAGAAGTAGCGCGAACCCGTGCCGCCGGGGGTCACCGGGTCGCTGGTCGCGTAGTAGGTGCTGACCGTCGTGTCGGCGCCGTCGCCGCTGCAGGTATCCGGCATCGTGGCATTGGCGTTCGTCGCGTCCGTGCCCTCCGCCATCGCGGTCGTGTAGCCGCTCTTGTCAACCGACGACGCCGCTGAGAGGTCGGGGCTGATGAACGGCGCGCCGCCGGAGAGCGGGGGCTTGCCGAGCACCGTCAGGTCAGGCGCGTAAAAGCCGTTCGCACAGCTCGACGCGTAGGCCTGCTGCGAGCTGTTGATCGCACGCAGAGAGCCGATGGCCGACGCCTCGTTGCCCGCCATACGGGCGCGGAGCAGGCCGGGGACCGCGATCGCCGCGATGATGCCGATGATCGCGACAACGATGAGCAACTCGATGAGCGTGAAGCCCTTGTTCGAACGAATACGCATGATGTTTCTTCTCCTGAACGTGACGCGTGGTTTCCGGTTATTTGTTCACTTAGGCTACGCCGCCGTTTTGAGGCGGCGTCGGCCTGCCTCGCTCTAGAGCAACCTGCGTACCACCTCGAGCATCACCCGGCTGATCTGGCTAAGTGATTACATTCAGACGGTTTATCGGCTGAGCGCGAAGGAACATTAACCTGAATGGGCTACAAAAACTGACAATTCTCGTCAATTGAGACTGCCAGTCCTTGTCATGTGCAAGTGTGGCTAGTCAGTGATTTCGACGACCCAGAGCGCGCGGCGGCCTGACCTGAACCTTAGCCGCCATCCGAGAGATGTCGGCGGCAAGTCGCTGCGCGGGACGGTCGACACGACGTATCGCACTCCGTCGGCCTTCCAGCGCGCCCAATTGCGCTGCATGCCGTCGATCGCTCGCGTGTGGCGGTTCGATCCGAGATAGATCAGCCCGGGATTCGTCGCGGCCAGAGTTTCACCGGCAGGCACATTCTGCGCAATCCAGCCCAGTCCTTCGACGTTCTCGCGCCAGTCCGCGATCCACTGTGGTGTGGCCGTGAGCTTCTGGTGAATGTAGCCGGCGTGCTCCAGCCCGTGCAGTCCGATGACGATCAGCAAAGCCGGTCGCGCCACGGCCGGCCAACCTACGCCACGCCAGAAGAACAGCACCAGGTACGGCGCCAGCGGAATCAGGTACCGGAATGTCTGGCCGCTCACCGGCGCGATCATCGGCAAGGTCGCGGCGACCAGGAGGCCGGGCAAGGCCAGCCGCTCGCGGGCGCTCCCGATCCAGCCGATCACCATAATCACGCCGACGATCGTCGACACGATCATCGTGCCTCGCGCGACGCCCATATGGCCCATCAAGGGGCGGCCGATCGAGAACACTTCGCGCCCGCTCTCGTCCGGGCCGCGATAGATTGACGGGACCAGCACCGCGCCCACATCGCGCATCAGCACGACGCTCAGATTCCCGATGATGCGCTCGACGAGCGCGGCCTTTGACGCAACGCCCTGTGATGGATCTTCGAACCGCGGCGCGGTCAACAATCGCGAATACGAATATGCAATCGTCCCGCCGTGTGCCACGCGCTCCTCGTCGGTCGGGGCATGTGTCGCCGCATACATCGCCCACGGCAACACGCCGGCTGCCACCGCGCCGACAAAGATTGCCGCCTGGCGCCATCGCTTCGCGATGAGAAGGAAGACGATGGCGGCGATCACGAGCGCGGCGCCCGCGCTCCGAATCAGCACCGCCGCCGCCGTCAGGGTGGCCGCAGCGAGCGGCGCGCGGACATCATCGTCGCCGTGACGTGTGATTCGTTCGACCGCAACCACCGAGGCGATCTGCGCCAGCAGGAACACACAGTCGGCCATCACCGTGGAGGTGGCGAGGAACACCAGCGCCGGCGTCAGCAGCGTCGCCGCAACGATGAGCGTGGCGTGTGCGGGCGTCAGGCCGCGATGGCGCGTGAAGTCGCGCCAGCAGATGACGCCTGCCGTGAAGACCGCTGCGACCGAAACGAGTTTCATCCAGATGACGTAATCCGGAAATCGCGGCAGGGCGAGAACGATTGGCGACAGCACGATCGGAAAGCCCGGTGGCACGGCAGGCAGGATGCTGGTCGTTGACGAGCTGATCAGGACGTACCCGTCGCCTCGCGCAAGCGACGTCGCCAGCACGATGTACCACGCGTCGTCGACCAGCAGGCCGGCGGCGTCATCCAGGCGAACGGCATAGACGACAGCGATCGCCGTCAGCACCATTGCGAATGCGATGGCGGGACGACGGGGGCTCATGACTCGCGTCTGATGCCGTGCTTCTTAATCAGATAGCGGAACTGGCGGAAGCTCAGGCCGAGCACGTCGGCGGCGCGGGTCTGGACCCCGCCGGCGCGCTCGAGGGCGCGCTCGATGTGCGAGCGCTCGATGTCCTGAAGATGGCGTTCGAGATTGAAGCCGTCGCCGGCGTCGACAATCGCCTCGCCGGCACGCGACGTCGCCGGGCGGCCTTCGCGGACGTTCTCAGGCAGGGCCGCCAATTCAACCTGGCGGCCTGACTCGAGTGCCACGGCGCGCTCCACGGTGTTCTCAAGCTCACGAACGTTGCCCGGCCAGGGATACGCGCGCAGCGCGGCCATCGCCTCCGGCGAAAAACTCTCGATCGCCTTGTTCATCTCGCGGATGTACTTCGCCAGGAAGTGCTCGGCGATCAGCGGGATATCCTCGGCCCGATCGCGCAAAGCCGGCATTTTCACCGGGATGACGTTGAGGCGATAAAACAAGTCTTCGCGGAACTTTTCTTCGCTCACGGACTTCGCCAAGTCGCGGTTGGTCGCCGCGATGACGCGAATGTTCGACGCCTCTTCTTCGGTGCCGCCGACGCGGCGGTAGTTCCGGTCCTGCAGCACCCGCAACAGCTTCACCTGCATCGTCGGCGGCATCTCGCCGATCTCGTCGAGGAACACCGTGCCGCCATCGGCGGCCTCGATCAATCCCTTCTTGTCCTTGTCGGCGCCGGTGAACGCGCCGCGCACGTGACCGAACAGCTCCGATTCGAGCAGTGCCTCCGGCATCGCACCGCAATTGACCGCGACGAACCCATGATCGCGCCGCAACGAGAGCGCATGGATCGCCCGGGCCACGAGCTCCTTACCGGTGCCTGATTCACCGGAAATCAGCACCGTGCTGTTGGTGCGGCACACCGTCTCGACCAGGCGGAAGACTTCCAGCATCTTGGCGCTGCGGCCGATGATGCCCGCAAAGCCCTGCTCCGCGGTGGTGCGGCGCAGGACGACGTTTTCGTGGCGGAGGCGGCGCGATTCGAGCAGCTGCCGCACTTGCATGGTGACGAGGTTGACGTCACGGAACGGCTTCTCGAACAGCGCCTCGGCGCCGCGATGCTGCGCCTCGGCCCAGTCCGCCGAATCCTGCGTCCAGTGCGCGGTCATCATGGTCACGATGACGTCGGGCGCCGACTCGCGGATCGATTTGAGCAGCGAGACGCCGTCCAGCCGCGGCATGCGGATGTCGGTGAGCACCACGTCGACATATTCCCGCGCGATCAGGTCGCGGGCCGCGATACCGTCTTCGGCGGTCAGCACCTCGAAGCCGTCCCGCTGAAACAACAGCCGCATCCACTCGCGCATCGACTGCTCGTCGTCGGCGATCAAAATACGAGGCTTGGCGTAGCCGCCGTGCTCTCTGAGCACCGCCGCCGATCCCTGATCCCTGATCCCTGATCCCTGTTTCTTCATGACGCCTGCCGCTCGACGCCGACTTCAACGCGCGCGGGGAAGGTGATGCGAAACACAGTACCGCCCGCCGGTCGCGGCCTGACATCGATCTGGCCGCCGTAGTCGGTAACGATGCGATGGACAATCGCGAGGCCGAGGCCGGTGCCCTTGCCGAACGAACCGCGGAAGGGCTGGAAGATCGAGTCGACATCCTCGGGTGGGATGCCGACGCCTTCATCCTCAACCAGCAACAGTGCGACGCGGCCCGCTTTCGCCTCCTCGTGCACCGCGCTCAGGCACAGCGTGCCGCCGTTGGGCATCGCGCGCAATCCGTTGGTCGCGAGGTTCCAGATGATCTGGCGGATCTGGCTCTCGTCAGCCTCGACCGAAACGGCATCGTCGGCCTGCGTCACTTGGATGTCGTGTTGATCCTCGACCTCGGTACTGTTGCGCAGCAATAACGCCGTCTCCTGCACGATGGGACGGAGATCGAGCTTCTGCAACGAGAATCGCTGCGGCCGCGCATAGGCGAGGAACGACTTGATCGTCTGATTGAGGCGCTCGGATTCCTTTAACACGATGTCCATCAGCTGCGCCTGGTCGGTCGACAACGGCAGCTCCTGTTTGAGCATCTGCATGGAGCCGGACATCGAGGCGAGCGGGTTGCGGATTTCGTGCGCGATGCCGGCGGCCATTTCACCGACCGCCGCAAGGCGCTGCTGCAGGCGCGCGTTCTGCTCGATTCGCTTGATGTCGGTGACATCCTGGAACGTATACAAGTAGCCGCGCGAGCCATCGGGCAGCGGCAGGGCGGCGACGCTCAAGCCCAGCTCGATGACCTTGCCACTCGGGTGCTTGAACATGTAGTCGTTGCGCTTGCTGCGCACGCGCGCGAGATCCTGCGACAGGCTCGACGCGAACGCCGGCGGCAACTGCAACGTGTCCGACGCGGGCTCGCCGATCGGCAGCGCCCCGTCGCGGCCCGTGATCAACATCGCCGATCGATTGAAGGTGAGTAATCGATTGTCGGCGTCCGCCGTCGCGAGTCCGCTCACGAGGTTGTCGAAGACGTATTGATTGAAGGCCTGCAGATCGGCGATCTCTTCGGTCGCCTGCTCCAGCTGCGCCTCGCCGCGGCGCGCCCGTTCGGCGAGCGAGCCGCTCAGCAACGCCACCGCGAAGAATCCGAACGCGTTCAGCGCCACCGTGTACTGGGCCACGTTCACCGGCGGCAGTTCGGTCGCGACGAGCTCGGTGAACGGCAAGTCGAGATACCCGTTGACCGTCAGGTACTGCGCGACGACGACGCCGAAAAAGAGAATCGTGCTGAGGCCGGCGAGCTGCAATCCGCCGCGGCGGAACTGCACCGTACTTGCCGCGACGATCGGCACCATGTAAAGGATGACGAACAGGCTCTCGACGCCGCCGGTGATGAAGACCGCCGCCGAGACGACGACGGCATCGATGGCGAAGTGGACGTCGGTCAGCCACGGCAACCGCTCCACCATTTTCAGTGAAGCGATGAAGCCGAGGCTGACCGCGTAGGTCAGGCCGACGAGAAAGTAGAACGGGTGGCTCAGCTGGCCGCCCGAAGTGCGCAGCTGCACGATCACCGCGGCGCCCAGCAACACCGTCGCGACCAGCAACCGGACCGCGATGTGGACGGCCAGGCGCCCCCGGAGCGTCCGCTCCTTCATCAGGTCAGCTTGCTGATCAGGTCGAAGATCGGCATGTACATCGCGATGACGATGCCGCCGACGGCGCCGCCGAGGAACGCGATCATCAGCGGTTCGAGCAGCGTCAGCAGGCCTTCGACCGCGACGTCGACTTCTTCTTCGTAGAAGTCCGCGATCTTGCCGAGCATCGTATCGAGCGCGCCGGTGGCTTCACCGACGCCGATCATCTGCACCACCATGCCGGGGAACACCCCGGTCTCCTTCAACGGCGCGGCGATGGTTTCGCCGCGCTCGATGCTCTTGCGCGTCGTCAGGATCGCCTCTTCGATGATGGCGTTGCCCGACGTCCTGGCGGTGATGTCGAGGCCGTCGAGAATCGGCACGCCCGACGCCATCAACGTCGAGAGCGTGCGGCAGAAACGCGCGACGGCGATCTTGCGAAGAATCGGACCGAGAATCGGCATCTTCAGCGTGATCGCGTCGATGACGTGACGGCCCTTCTCAGTGCCGTAGTAGGCCTTGAAGCCCCAGCCGATGCCGAACAGGCCGACGAGGATGAACGGCATGAAGCGCACGAGGTTGTTGCTGAGCGCGATGACGATGCGCGTCGGCAGCGGCAACTCGGCGCCAAGGCCCGCGAACAGCGACGCGAACGTCGGGATGACCTTCCACAGAATCACGCCGATCACGAGGCAGGCGATGGTAATGACGGCGATCGGATAAATCATCGCCGCCTTGACCTGGCTCTTCAGCTTGACGGCCTTTTCGATGTAGGTTGCGAGACGCTTGAGAATGGTGTCGAGAATACCGCCGGCCTCACCGGCCGCAATCATGTTGCAGAACAGCGCGTCGAAGCACTTCGGATGACGCTTCATGGCCTCGGCGAGCGACATGCCGCCCTCGACGTCGCTGCGGGTCGCCAGGATCACCTGCGCGAAGTACTTGTGATCTTCCTGGTTGCCGAGGATGTCGAGGCACTGCACGAGCGGCAGGCCGGCGTCGATCATCACCGAAAACTGGCGCGTGAACACGGCGAGGTTTTTCGCCGGCACGCTCTTCGCTTTCAGCTTGCGCGCCGCGCCGACTGCGCCGGTCTTGGCCTGCGTCGGCTGAATCTTCGTCACCTGAATCTGCTCGCGGCGCAGCGCGGTCATCACCGCATCCATGGTGTCGCCGATGCGCTCACCCGACACGTTCTCGCCGCTGCGTGTCCGTCCTGAGAATGCAAACGTTGCCATAATCAATCTCCGATACTAAGTCTCGTAACGGGGGAGGCGATTCTAAGTCTGTCCCGGGCGCATCGGCGGCCGTCCACCCGGAGGTCCGCCGGGGCGTCCGCCCATGCCCGCGCCGGCGACCACGCCCGCGCCGCGGCTAATCATTTCCTGCAGCTCATCACGATTTGACGATGCGGTCATCGCGGTGTCGAGCGTGATGAGGCGGCGGAAGTACAACGTCGCGAGCGACTGATTCATCGTCTGCATGCCGAGCTTTTCCTGCCCGGTCTGCATCGCCGAATAAATCTGGTGCACCTTGTCTTCGCGAATCAGGTTGCGGATGCCGGCGGTCGGCACCAGGATCTCGAGCGACACGACGCGGCCCTTGCCGTCGGCCTTCGGCAGCAGCGACTGACAGACGATGCCCTCGATGACGAGCGAGAGCTGCGTCCGAATCTGCGCCTGCTGGTGCGACGGGAACACGTCGATGATGCGGTTGATGGTTGACGACGCGGAGTTCGTATGCAACGTGCCGAACGTGAGGTGGCCCGTCTCGGCGATGCGCAGCGCCGATTCGACGGTCTCGAGGTCGCGCATTTCGCCGATCAGCACGACGTCGGGATCTTCACGAAGCGCGGCGCGCAGCGCGTTGGAGAAGCTGTCCGTATCGCTGTGAATCTCGCGCTGGTTGATCAGGCAGTTCTTGTGCTGGTGGATGTATTCGATCGGGTCCTCGACGGTGAGGATGTGCCCGTGGCGCTCGACGTTGATCTTGTCGATCATCGCCGCCAGCGTCGTCGATTTGCCCGAGCCGGTCGGGCCGGTGACGAGCACGAGGCCGCGCGGACGCTCGGCGAGCTTGGCCATGACCTGCGGCAGGCCGAGATCCTCGAACGCGCGGATTTTTTCCGGAATCTGGCGATAGACCGCGCCGACCGCGCCCTTCTGGTTGAACATGTTGCAGCGGAAGCGCGCGAGACCGCGGATGCCGAACGAGAAGTCCAGCTCCTTGGTTTCCTCGAAACGCTTCTTCTGCGCGTCGGTCAACACCGAATAGGACAGCGACTTGGTCTCCGTCGGATTCAACTCTGCATGCTGCGTCATTTTTTCGAGCTCGCCGTGGACACGCGTCTGCGGCACCGACCCGATCGACAGATGCAAGTCCGAGCCCTGCATCGCCACCATTTCTTTGAGGAGATCCGGAAGTGTCGCCATAGTTTTCCTGTTACTTCACCGTTTCGCGCAAAACTTCTTCGATTGTCGTCACGCCTTCCGTGATTTTGCGGAGTCCACTGCCGCGCAGCGTGATCATGCCTTCCTCGATAGCTTTTCGGCGCAACTCGAGCGCAGATGCACCCACCAGGATTAATTCTCTGAGTTCGTCAGTAATTTCCATGACTTCATAGAGGCCAACGCGCCCCTTGTAGCCCGTCTTATTACATTTTTCGCAGCCTTTGCCCTTTTTTGGCTTGACCGTGGCGGCCAGGTCGGAGCTGAAGCCGATCTGTTCGAGCGCCGGCGGGGGGACGTCGTCGTCGATCTTGCAGTTCGCGCAGACGCGGCGGACGAGACGCTGGGCGCACACCAGGTTCAGCGAGCTGGCGACGAGGAACGGCTCGATGCCCATGTTCATCAGGCGGTTGATCGTGCTCGGCGCGTCGTTGGTGTGCAGCGTCGAGAGCACGAGGTGGCCGGTAAGCGCGGCCTTGACCGCGATTTCCGCCGTTTCGAAGTCGCGGATTTCACCGACCAGGATGATGTTGGGGTCCTGGCGGAGGAAGCTTCTGAGCGCGGCCGCGAAGTTCAGGCCGATCGCTTCGCGCACCTGCACCTGGTTGACGCCGAGCAGGTTGAACTCGACCGGGTCCTCGGCGGTCATGATGTTCGTCTCGGGCGTGTTGACCTTCGAGATCGACGAGTAGAGCGTGTTGGTCTTGCCGCTACCGGTCGGACCCGTGACGAGCACCATGCCCCACGGTTTTTGAATCTGCGTCTCGAGCTTCTTCAGCGATTCGGACTCGAAACCGAGCTTGGTCATGTCGAGCATCAGCTTGCCCTTGTCGAGCAGGCGCATGACGATCTTCTCGCCGAACAACGTCGGCAGGCACGAGACGCGGAAGTCGATGTCCTTGGTCTGGCCGTTGTCGCTGAAGCGGATCTTGATGCGGCCGTCCTGCGGCAGGCGCTTCTCGGCGATGTCGAGCTTGGCCATGATCTTGATACGCGAGGTGATCGCGTCGCGCATCTTCAGCGGCGGCGCCATGATGTTGTAGAGAATGCCGTCAATGCGATAGCGGACGCGGTATTCCTTCTCGTACGGCTCGATGTGAATATCGCTCGCGCCCTTCGAAATCGCCGACATCAGCACGACGTTGACCAGCTTGATGACCGGCGCCTCCTCACCCTGGCGGGTGAGCATTTCGGCGCTGATCTCCTCGAGGTCCTCGAGGACCTCGACGTCGGCGTCGGCGGCGGCGAGCTCACCCGGCATGTCGCTGAGCGATCGCGTCGCCGCTTCGAGGGCACTCTCACCGGACTGTTGCTGCACGACCGGGCCGCCGGCCTTCGGCTTCTCGGTCTGCGGCGTGCCGGCGCCGTAGTACTTGTCGATCGACTCGAGGACCGCAGTCTCGGACGCGACGACCGGCTCGACGTTGTAGCCGGTCATGAACTTCACGTCGTCCATCGCGAAGACGTTGGTGGGATCGGTCATCGCGATCGTCAGCGTCGCGCCGGCGCGGGACAGCGGCACGATCTGATACTTGCGCGCCGTTTCCCCGGGCACGAGCTTGATGACCGCGGGATCGATCTCGAACTGATTCAGCGCGATCGAGGGCACGCCGTACTGCTTCGACAGCAGCGCGGTGATCTCCTCATCTTTGACGTAGCCAAGCTTCACGAGATTGGCGCCGAGCTTGCCGCCATTCGTGCGCTGGTAGTTCAAAGCCTCCTGGAGCTGTTCCGCCGATATGCGCTTCTCTTTGAGAAGCAATTCTCCGATTCGAACGGGCATAGTTTTCTAAAACGTCATTCGCGCGCCGACGCTCCACGAACGTTCATCGTCGTGGCCGCGCACGACGTGCGCTTCCACCAACATTCCCGGCTTCAACCCTGCGGAGATGCCCGCGGCGACCGCCGCGCGTGCATCGCCGATCGTGCTTCGTCGGACGCCGCCGCGCAAGCCGAGCCGTTGGTTCATCCACCAGGTCTCGAGGCCCGCTGCGACGTCACGTCGATCACCATCCGGCGTCGGGCGCGACATCACATCGCCATCCACGGCGACGATCACCCTGGAGATGCCGGTCCAACCCGATCCCCACGCACCGCCAACCCGCACTTCGCGATTCAACTCGAAGGGGCTGCTGTCGTCGCCAAATTCCGGAGTCGTCAGGTTGCGCCCGACGACTCCGAAGCGGACGTGATTCACCCACACCATCAGCCCGGCATCGACGTCGCCCTTCCTCGAGCCGGCGCCCCAAACGAATTTCGGAGTCACGCCAACGACGATGTTCTGGCCGATCGATTGCACCAGCGACACGCCGACCATGTCCGTCGTGAGGGCGTGCACATTGCGCCCCACTTCTTCTCGGCTGTCGGGCCCCGTCACTGCAGGCTCAGCAGCCGGCGTGACGTAAGTTCCCATCCGGTAGTACGCAAGGCCAAATGCGGTCGCGGAAAGCGCCACGATCGCGCTGGTATCCTCTTCATTCTCAGCACTTTGCAGCCTGGATGAGCCCAACCGGAAGCGGCCGGCGTCCAACACTACGCTGACGATCGAGCCAGTGGCCACACCTGCGGGGTTCCAATAGACCGCGGTCGCATCGTCCGCGACAGCAACGAAGGCGCCTGCCATGCCCGATGCGCGCGTGCCCACCGGGCCCTGAGCATGTGCGAGGTCGGTCGCGGCGAGGGTCAAAACCACCGCAATCAGGGCCGGGTGGGGCGTGTTTGTGAACATGAAATATTATTTTTGATTGGACAAAATCGTTAGAATTTCAAAGGCGTTTGAAACAGAAAGTCCATCGTATTCAGCGGTTTGGAAGGCTGTCAAGGAAACCAATGCTCGTCTATCGTCGTATGTGTCAGCAAAGGAATTCTTGATGCACCGCGTGACGGGTGTCCTGGTGCACCCTCGGGCCACAATGGCTGAGGTCGTGAGACATCCGGCCTTCATCACGACATGGGTTGTGGTTCTGCTCGCCGTTGCTGTCTGTGGCGGGCTGCTTCTCTCGACACCAGTAGGTCAGCAGGCGCTCGTGGACGAGCGTGTGCGCGTGACCGAGGCGTTAGGTTCTCGCGTTGATGACGCGGAGTACGCGCGCCTGCGGGCAGACCCGCCGCTTTCGATGTATCTGACCAGCGGCGGGCGGCTGCTGTTGACACCGCCGGTCACGATGCTCGTAGCGGCGGGTTTGTTGGTGCTGGCGCGGATCGATGGCGCCGCCCTGTCGTTCACGACGGCGCTGGCGATTGTGGTGCAAGCGTCGGTCGTGCTCGCGCTGCAGCAGATCGTCGCAACGCCGCTGCATTACGTGCACGAGTCGCTGACGAGTCCGACCAGCCTCGCCGGCATCCTGCAGATGTTCGACGAGGGCACGTGGCCGTCGCGATTGTTCGGTACGATCGATGTGTTCGGGCTGTGGTGGATGTGGCTGCTGAGCGCGGGGCTCGCGGCGGCGACCACGAAACCGGCGCGCCGATATTTCTGGCGGCTGATGGCCGTCTATGTTGGCGTCGCCGCGGTCGTTGCGGCGGTCTTCGCCGTGCTGGGTGGATCGGGGATTTAGGAGGCGCTCGTGTTACGCAAGAAGTGGTTCTGGATCGTGGTCGTGCTGATTGTCATCGCCGGGGGCGCCGCGGCCGCATTCGCGCGTCGTGGTGACCAGGGCGTCACTGTCACCGTTGAAACCATCCAGAAGCGCGATCTCGAAGCGATCGTCTCGGCGTCGGGCAAGATCGACCCGAAAAAGACGGTGAACATCAGCGCCCAGACGATGGGCCGCGTCACGCAGCTCGCCGTCAAGGAAGGCGATCGCGTCCGCGCCGGACAGTTCCTCCTGCAGATCGATCCGGTGAACGCCGAAGCCGCGGTCCGGCGCGACATTGCCGCGGTGGCCGGCGCGCGCACGGCGCTCGAGCAGTCCCGGGTCGGCCTGCAGAGCGCCCGCGCCCAGCTCGACGTGGCGCGCCAGGCGCTGAAACGGCAGACGGAATTGACGGCCGCCGGCCTGACGACCCGCGAGTCGCTGGAGCGCGCGCAAGCGGACGTCGAGATTCGCGAAAGCGATCTCAACGCTCGCGAACAGGAGATCAAGAACCGCGAGACGCAGCTCAATCAGCAGGAGGCCGGCCTGAGCGCCAGCCAGCACACCCTGACGCAGGTACGCTTCGAAGCGCCGTTCGACGGCATCGTCACGCGCCGCAACATCGAAGAAGGTGAGAACGTGATGGTCGGCACGATGAACAACGCCGGCACGGTGTTGTTGACGGTCGCCGACATGTCGGTGATCGAGGCGGAAGTCGAAGTCGACGAGACGGACATTCCGTTCGTGCAACTCGGGCAGCACGCGAAGATCAAGATCGACGCGATCGCCGACCAGGAATTCACCGGCAAGGTCACCGAGATCGGCAACAGCCCGATTCAAGTCGTCGGCGGCGGGACGACACGCACGGCGACGAATTTCAAGGTGACGGTGACGATCGACGGGCAGATCCCGGAGGTGCGTCCCGGTTTCACCTGTACCGCCGAGATCACCACGGCCACGAAAGCGCAGGCCCTGTCGGTGCCGATTCAAGCGATGACCGTGCGCGAGCTGCTCTACGACGCGCAGGGCAACGTGGTCCAGGAGCCGCGTCCGCCCAAGCCGCGTTTCCGTTTCGGGCCGCCGCAGCCGGCGACGACCGTGGCGGTGGTGCGCGAGCTCAAGCCCGGCGAAAAGCGCGAGGAAAAAGAAGGCGTCTTCCTGATGAAGGACGGCAAGGCGCAGTTCGCGATCGTCAAGACCGGGATCGCCGGCGAGCGGTATCTGGAAGTGCTCACCGGCTTGGCGGCCGGCGATCAGGTGATCACCGGCCCGTTCGATTCCGTGCGCGGGATGTATGAGGGCGATCTGGTGAAGACCGCGCCGAAGCCGGGGGCGAACGCAGGTAAATAACGAAGAACGAAGAACGAAGAAATGTCGCAGCTGTTCGAATCCGTCATGCTCGCGCTCGCGTCGATCTGGGCCAACAAGCTCCGATCGGTGCTGACGCTGCTCGGCAACATCGTCGCCGTGTCGTCGATCATCACCGTGGTCGCGCTGATCACCGGTGTGAACGCCGCGGTGACCGATGCGATCGTGTCGGACCTCGGCGCGGATTCGTTCACCATCCAGCGGATGGGGATCACGCAGAACGAGGACGACTTCGAGCGGATGCGCAACAACCCGCTCGTGACGCTGCAGGATGCGGACGCGATCAAGCGCTTCGCGATGTCGGTGCAGTCGATCATGGCGCAGGCGCAGACCGCGACGCGCGTCGCCTATCGCGACGAGGAGCTCGAGACGCTGCAGGTCCAGGGCGTCAGCGAGGACTACATCGACTTCGCGACCTTCGACGCCGAGCGCGGCCGCATGATCACGCCGCTCGAGATCAAGCGCAAGCGCCCGGTGACGCTGATCGGCTGGGGCACGGCCGATCGGTTGTTCGGCAATGCCGATCCGCTCGACAAGCAGATCAAGATCGCCGGGGTGCCCTTCACGGTGGTCGGCGTCAGCAAGAAGAAGGGCGCGGCGTTCGGCCAGTCGCTCGATGAGTACGTGGTGATTCCGCTCGGCCAGTACCAGAAACTGTTCGGCGCGCGGCAGTCGCTGGCGCTGATGGTGAAGCCGCGCGACGCCGCGCTGGCGGCGCTCGCCAAAGACGAAGCGCGCGTTGCGCTGCGAGTCGATCGCGGGCTGCGCGCGCGCGAGCCGGATAACTTCGGCATCGTCGCGTCCGACTCGGTGCTGGGCATTTTTCAACAGGCGACCGCCGGCATCGCCGTCCTGCTGGTCGGCATCGTCGGGCTGTCGCTGCTCGTCGGCGGCATCGTGATCATGAACATCATGCTGATGGTGGTCAGCGAGCGGACGCGCGAGATCGGGCTGCGCAAAGCGCTCGGCGCCAAGCGCCGCGACATCATGTCGCAGGTGCTGACCGAATCGATCACACTGTCGGTCGTCGGCGGCATCCTCGGCATCGCGCTGGGCGCGACGTTCTCGACGATCATCTCGTCGCTGACGCCGGTGCCCTCGTCCGTCGAGCTGTGGTCGGTGGCGCTCGGCGTGGTCATCACGGCCGCCGTCGGCTTGTTCTTCGGCTGGATGCCGGCGCGCCGTGCCGCCCTGCTCGATCCAATCGAAGCGCTGCGCAGGGAATAGCGATGTCCGCCTTCACCAAGCAATTCGCCCTCCTGGGTGAGACCGCCGCGATGGCGTTCGACACCATCCGCAGCAACAAGATGCGGTCGGCGCTGACGGTGCTCGGCGTCGTGATCGGTGTGACGTCAATCGTCGGCATGACCTCGCTGATTCGCGGCTTCGACACGTCCCTGCGCAATTCGATCAATTCGCTCGGGCCCAACACCATCATCATCAGCAAGTTCAGCGCGGTTAGCATGTCCTCCGGCGCTTCCTTCATGCAGTTGATGCGCCGGCCGAACCTCACCGCCGACGATATGAAGGCGGTGGAGCGCCTGTCGACGACGGCGGCGATGGTGGACCTGTGGCTGGGCGGCGGCGGACCCGGACCACCGCAGGGGTTCGAACGCATCTTTTATCGCAGCGAGCGGACCCGCCCGATGCCCGTACTCGGCACGACCGAGAAGTACACCGAGATCAACTTCCTGACGATGGTGGCGGGCCGCTCGTTCACGCAGCAGGAGGTGCAACGCACCCGGCGGGTGGCGGTGATTGGCTACGGACCGTACGAGGCGCTGTTCCTCAAGCGCGGCATCGATCCCGTCGGCAAGATCGTCCGCGCCGGCAACGTCGAGTACACGGTGATCGGCGTGATGGGCAAACGGCCGGCGCCAGGCGGCTTTGGCGGCGCCGACGATTTCATCATCGTGCCCTACACCGCGTTCCGCAAACAGTTCGGCAGCGAGAAGGCGAATCGCGGTCCGTTCGGGCTGCCGGTCGCCGTCATCGTGCTGCCCAAAGAAGGCGTGTCGCGTGAGGACGCGATCCGCGATGTCGAAGCGATCATGCGCATCCGTCACGGGCTGACGCTCGACAAGCCGAACGACTTCGACATCGTGACGTCGGACGCGATCCTGCGGGTGTGGGATCAGATCTCCGCGGCAATCCTGCTGTCGCTGGTCGTGATCTCGTCGATCGCGCTGATGGTCGGCGGCATCGGGGTGATGGCGATTATGACGATCTCCGTCACAGAACGGACGCGCGAGATCGGCGTACGCAAGGCGATCGGCGCGCGGCGCCGCGAGATTCTCGTGCAGTTCCTGATCGAGGCGGCGGTGCTGACCAGCGTCGGCGGCATCCTCGGCGTCCTGATGGGCAGCGCCATTGGCCTGGTGGTTAACCTCGTCTCCGGCTTTCCGGTCTCGCTGCCGTGGTGGTCCTTCGCCCTGGGCCTCGGATTCTCGGCGGGAATCGGCATCTTTTTCGGGATGCTGCCGGCCTGGCGCGCATCCCGTCTGGACCCTATAGAAGCTCTTCGATACGAGTAGGGATCAGGGCTCAGGGTCCAGGGATCAGGGTCCTGCCTTCATTTTTCTTCGCTGATCCCTGATCCCTGATCCCCGATCCCTGATCCCTGATATATGCTCCGCCGTATCGGGCTTGGCCCGCCGTAGCCATGGCGAAGGCGGCCGCTGTGAGAGCCCGGGAGGGTCCCGCCTATGAAGGTCTATGACGCTGCCAGTATCCGCAACGTGGCTGTAGTGGGTCACGGCGGATCTGGCAAGACACAATTGGTGTCGGCCTTGTTGTTCGACGCCGGGATGGTGAACCGGCTCGGCAAGGTCGACGAAGGCAATACGGTCACCGATTACGACGAAGAAGAAATCTCCCGCAAGCACACGTTGTCCGCGAGCCTCGCCTACGCGGAGTGGAACAAGACCAAAATCAACCTGATCGACACGCCGGGCTTCGGCAATTTCTTTGCCGACGCGCGGGCGGCCCTCGAGGTCGCGGACGGCGCGCTGATCGTCGTCGATGCCGTGTCCGGCGTCGAGGTGCAAACCGAAAAGGCCTGGGCCGCCGCCGAAGAACAACATCTGCCGCGGCTGATCGTCGTCAACCGGCTGGATCGCGAACGCGCGTCGCTCGAACGCACGCTCGATTCGGTGCGGCTGACGCTCGACCGCACGATCGTGCCGATTCAACTGCCGATCGGCGAAGAAAAGAACTTCAGCGGTCTCGTCGACCTGGTGTCGATGAAGGCGTACACGTATGCCGGCGACGGCTCGGGCAAAGTGAGCGAAGGCGCGGTGCCCGCGAACCTCGCCGACGAGGCCAACACCGCGCGCGAAGCGCTGATCGAGATGGTGGCGGAAGCCGACGAAGCGCTGATGGAAAAGTTCTTCGAGGCCGGCACGCTGACGCAGGAGGAATTGATCAAGGGCCTGGCGGCGGCGACGCGCGACGCGAAGATCTATCCCTTGGTGTGCACGTCGGGGCTGGCGAACATCGGCGCGCAGGCGCTGATGGACGCGATCCTCGCGTACCTGCCCTCGCCCGCCGATCGTCCGTTCAAGGCGATGGCGAACGGCGACACGGTTTCAAAAGCGGCGGATGAGAAAGCCCCGTACGCGGCCTTCGTGTGGAAGACCGTGGCCGATCAGTTCGCGGGCCGTATCACGATGTTCCGGGTCTACCAGGGGTGCCTGAAGGCCGATTCCACCGTCGCCAACGCCACGCAAAACTCGGCGGAGCGGCTCGGGCACCTGATCGCTCTGCAGGGCAAGACGCCGACCAACGTGCCGGAGTTCAAGGCCGGCGACCTCGGCGCGGTCGCGAAACTGAAAGACACGAAAACCAACGACACCCTCGCTGAGAAGGCCGCCGGGATCACCTTCGCGAAAATCACGTTTCCCGATCCGGTGCTCTCATACGCGATCGAGCCGAAGAGCCGCGGCGACGAAGACAAGATCAGCACGGCGATGCATCGGCTGGAGGAAGAGGATTCGTCGATCAAGTACCACCGCGATCCGCAGACCCACGAACTGCTGCTCACCGGCCAGGGCCAGATGCACATCGAGGTCACGGTCGCGAAGCTGAAGCGCCGCTTCGGCGTCGAGGTGCTGCTCAAGCCGCCACGCATCCCGTATCGCGAGACGATCACGGCGCGCGTCGAGGCGCACGGGCGGCACAAGAAGCAGACCGGCGGCCACGGCCAGTTCGGCGACTGCAAGATCAAGATGGAACCGCTGCCGCGCGGCAGCGAATTCGAGTTCGTCGACGAGATCTTCGGCGGCTCGATTCCGCGCGGGTTCATTCCTGCGGTGGAGAAAGGCATCCAGGAGTCGCGGCTGCGCGGCTACCTCGCCGGCTTCCCGGTCGTCGATTTCCGCGTCGTGCTCTACGACGGCTCGTATCACGACGTCGATTCGAACGAGCTGTCGTTCAAGACCGCGGGCTGGCTCGCGTTCAAGGACGGCATGTCGCGCGCCAAGCCGACGCTGCTCGAGCCGATCATGAACGTCGAGGTCTACACGCCGGGCGACAATGCCGGCGACCTGATGGGCGATCTCAACGGCCGGCGCGGCCGTATCTCGGGCATGGAAGCGCGCGGCTCGACCACCGTGATCAAGGCGCAGGTGCCGATGTCGGAGATGCTGACCTATGAGCAACACCTGACATCAGTGACCGGCGGGCGCGGCTCGTATCACATGGAGTATTCGCACTACGACGAAGTGCCGAATCACCTGCAGACGAAGATCATCGCCGCCGCGAAGGCCGAGCGGGGTCAGGTAGTAGAAGAGCCCGCCTAAATCGATTTCAGATCTCGGATTTCGGATCTCGGATTATTTCGAGATCTGAAATCCGAGGTCCGTGATCAATCCGTCTTTCAGTCCGTAGATCCAGCCGTGTAACTCCACCTGGTCGCCGCGACGCCAGGCGTCCTGCACGATCGTCGTGCGCGACACGTTTTGCACCTGGTCGATCACGTTCAATTCGCACAGCTTGTCGACGCGCGCGTTGAAATCGGGCATTGCGTCCAACTTTATTTCGTGCGCGCGGGCGACGTCCTGCACGTGACGCAGCCAGTTGTCGATCAGGCCGTGCTGGTCCTTTTCGAGCGCGGCGCGGATGCCGCCGCAGCCGTAATGCCCGCAGACGATGACGTGCTTGATCTTCAGCACGTCGATCGCGAACTGAAGTACCGACAGGCAATTCAGATCGGTGTGGACGACGACGTTGGCGACGTTGCGATGGACGAATAGCTCGCCCGGATCGAGGCCGACGATCTCGTTGGCCGGCACGCGGCTGTCCGAGCAGCCGATCCACAGGAACTCTGGTGCCTGCTGTTTCTCGAGCCGCGTAAAGAAATCGGGATCGCGCTTGACGCGATCCGCGGCCCAGACGCGATTGTTCGCCAGCAGCTTCGGCAGCTTATCCATTCGTCAACATTCTATGCGCGGCGCGCGACCCAGGTGGTCATCGATCGCTGGTTGTGGACCACGGTGGTCTTGATCGGATCGAGCAGCGTGCCGCCGAGCGTGCGAGTCCACGACTCGATGACGGCGGCGTCGACGAGGAATCGATCGGAGCCGTCGGGCAGACGGAATCGTCCGTCGCCGAGCGCGGTGACGTCCGACTCGATGCCGATCGTGCTCGCCAGCCGCGCGAAGAAGACGCCGCCCGGGCGCAGCACGCGCCACGTCTGTCTCAACATCGCCTCAAAGTGGTCCGGGTCACGCGCGAAATGCAGCACCGCGCTGGCGATCACCACATCGGCGTGCGCATCAGGAAATGAGGTGCGCTCGATCGGCTCGACGCGCAGATCTGGCTTGGCGTCAGGCGCAATCGCGGCCGCCATCGCGCGAAGCTGCGCCACGGCATTTGGATCGAGGTCGTTGCCGCAGATGTCGAAGCCGTTGCGAAGCAGGTAAACCAAATTGCGGCCGCCGCCACAGCCGGCGTCGAAGACTCGGACGCCCGGCCCGCCTTCGCTCGCGCGGGGATCCCCAGCGAGCTTCGGCGAGGTCTCGCCGTAGCGGCCTGCGGCCGCGGAGGCGGACGCGATCCGGCCGCGCAGCAGCTGATCGAACACGTAGATGTCGATATTGCCGAACTGGTCCTGCAGCGTCATCGCGTGAAATTCTCCGGCGCCCACACGTGCTGGCCGATTGCGCAGACGTCCTGGAAGCCGAGCCCGCGATACATGCCGGCGCCGAGCGCCGAGGAGTGCAGGATCGCCATTCGATAGCCGAGCGCGCGCGCTTCCTGCATCGCCGCCCGCGTGATCGACGCGCCGATGCCGCGCCGGCGATGCTCGGGCACGGTCGAGACGTCGTAGATGCCGGCCACGCCGGCGCCGAGAAACAGCGAGCACGTGGCCGCGGGCTGGCCGTTGACGCGCGCGAGAAAGTGACGAAACGGCGATCGCGAACCGAGGCCGATCGCGGACGCGAGATCGACGAACGCTTCGCCGAACGGCGGCGGCGCGCCGAACGAATCGCACAGCACGCGGCTCCACGCCGTCAAGGTCGCCGCGTCTTCGACGGGCTCGATGGCGACCGCCGCGTCGGGCGCCGGCGCCTCGATCGGCGGCTGCAGATCGGCCGCCATCCCCACCGCGCCTTCGAGCAGGAAGCCATGCCGATCGAGCCGCTCACCAAGATCCGGCGGCATCGTCGACGGACCCGTCCACCACAACATCGGCACGTTGCGGCCGCGGCAGGCCGCGATGCGATCGCCGATCAGCGCATCGGCGCGATCGGGCGGCCGCTGTGCGCGGAGCACGCTGTTGAACAGCGGGAACGGCAGATCGGAGATCATCCAGCAACAGTCGCGATCGTCGTGGAGCTCGACGCGCGGCCAGTGGGCGAGGTGTTGAAAGAAGGCAAAAAGATTGGCCTCGACAGCTTGCGCCATCGAGGCCATATCGGGTGCCATAGGTGCCTAGGGTGCCTAGGGTGCCTGAGGTGCTTACGAGCCGCCGGCCTTGCGCGGAGTCGTGCTCTTCTTCTGAGCGCCGCGCGCCGGCTTGCTGGCCTTGTTCTTCGCGCCGCCGCCTTCCTGGTTCTTCTGGCTGCCGCGAATGCTCTTGGCCGCGCCGCGCAGGCGCTCGCCAAGGCTCTTGGTCTGCTTCGGCGCGTCGCCGGCTTCGGCCGCGGCTTCGGCGGCCTTCTTCTCTTCTTCCGCCTTCTTCGGATCGAACTCGCTGCCGATCAATTCGATCTGCGCGATCTCGGCGGCGTCGCCGCGGCGGTGTCCGAGCTTGAGGATGCGGGTGTAGCCGCCGGGCCGCTCCATGAACCGCGGCGCCAGCTGGTCGAACAGCTTGGTGACGACGGTCTCATTGAGCAGGTCGCGCATGACGAGGCGGCGCGCCGACAGGGACGAGCCCTTCGGATCGTTCGCCTTGACGCCGCGCTTGGCGATCGTGATCAACCGCTCGACGAAGGGCCGGAGCTCCTTCGCCTTGGGCACGGTGGTCTCGATCCGCTCGTGCGCGAGCAGGGCTTCGGCCTGGTTGCGCAGCAGGGCGGTGCGGTGCTCGGACACCCGTCCGAGCTTGCGATGGGCATTGCGATGACGCATGGCTACTGTTCCTAACCTTCTATTCCGCGGTCGCCGGCTGATCGAGCTTCATGCCGAGGCTCAATCCCATCGACTGCAGGATCTCCTTGATCTCGTTGAGGGACTTGCGCCCGAAGTTCTTGGTCTTGAGCATTTCGGTCTCGGTCTTGCCGACCAGCTCGCGAATGGTGCGGATGTTGGCGTTCTTCAGGCAGTTGTAGGACCGCACCGACAGCTCGAGCTCCTCGACGCTCTTGTCGAGATGCTCGTTGGACACGCCGGCGCGCGCCGGTTCCGAGCCGCCGTCGATCACGTCCTCATCCGCGTCGTCGAGGCTGACGAAGATGTTCAGGTGATCGCGAATCAGCTTCGCGGAGAGCGACACGGCGTCGCTCGGCGTCACCGAGCCGTTGGTCCAGACTTCGATGGTGAGCTTGTCGTAGTCGGTGGTCTGGCCGACGCGCGCGCCCTCGACCTGGTAGTTGACCTTCTTGACCGGCGAGTGCACCGAGTCGATCGGGATCCAGCCGATGCCGAGATCCTCGTCGAAGTTGCGATCGGCGGCGACGTAGCCGCGGCCGCGCTTGACGCGCAGCTGCATGTGCAGCTTGCCGCCCTCGGCGATGGTCGCGATGTGCGCATCCGGTTCCAGGATTTCGACGTCGGCGTCGGCTTCGATGTCCGAGGCGCGCACCGGGCCCGGCTTGTCCTTCCGCAGCGTCAGCGTCTTGGTGTAATCGACGTGGCACGTCAGGGGCAGCTGCTTGAGGTTGAGGATGATGTCGGTCGCGTCCTCGACGACGCCCTTGATCGGCGAGAACTCGTGCAGCACGCCGTCGATCTGCACCGCGGTGATGGCGGCGCCTTCGATCGAGGACAGCAGCACGCGACGCAGCGCGTTGCCGATGGTCGTGCCGAAGCCGCGCTCGAACGGCTGCGCGTAGAAGCGGCCGAACCGATCGGTCAGGGTCTCGCGTTCGAACTCAAGGCGCTTGGGGCGCTGAAAACCTTTCCACATATCTCTAACTTCCCTTCGCTAACGGGCTGGCAGACCAGCCTCCAGACCTGCGGTTACCGACCACGCTCGCTCGCTGCAGGCCTGACAAGCTGCTGGAGCGTGGCTGCGAACAATAACCAAGAACAAATAACGAAGAACAAAACTCCGTTGGTCATTTGTTCTTCTGTTATTTGTTATTTCGAATACAACTCCACGATCAGTTGTTCCTGCACGGGCAGGTTGATCTGCTCGCGCGTCGGCACCGACACCACCTTGGCGCCGTGGTCGCCTTCGGGCGAGATCCATTCCGGAATCCCGCGGCCCTTGACCTCTTCCCGCGCGTGCAGGATGGTCGGGTTCTCGCGGCTGCCTTCGCGCACGATCACGGTGTCGCCCGACTTCAGCGAGAACGACGGAATGTCGACGCGCTTGCCGTTGACGAGGAAGTGGCCGTGGCGAACCAGCTGGCGCGCCTGGGCGCGCGAGGTGGCCATGCCCATGCGATAGACGGCGTTGTCGAGACGGCGCTCCAGCAACTGGAGCAGCGTTTCGCCGGTGATGCCGCCGCGGGTGCGCTCGGCCTGCTCGAAGTAGCGGCGGAACTGATCTTCCAGCACGCCGTAGATGCGCTTCACCTTCTGCTTCTCGCGCAGCTGCACGCCGTAGCCGACCATCTTGGCCTTGCGGAGACGTCCGTGCTGGCCGGGCGGCATGTTGCGCTTCTCGATCGCGCACTTCTCGGTGTAGCAGCGCTCGCCCTTGAGGAACAGCTTCATGCCCTCGCGGCGGCACAGGCGGCAAACGGGTCCGTTATAACGTGCCATGAATCAAACTCTCCTACGCTTCGGTGGTCTGCAGCCGTTGTGCGGGATCGGCGTGACGTCGCGGATCGATCGCACTTCGAGGCCGGCGGTCTGCAGCGCGCGGATCGCCGACTCGCGGCCGGAGCCGGGGCCCTTGACCAGCACGTCGCACGAGCGCATGCCGAACGTCTTGGCGGCGTTGGTCGCGCTCAGCGCGGCCTGGGTCGCCGCGAACGGCGTGCCCTTGCGCGAGCCCTTGAAGCCGATCGCGCCGGCGCTCGACCACGACACCACCGCGCCCTCGGCGTCGGTGATCGTGATCAGCGTGTTGTTGAACGACGCCTGCACGTGCACGAAGCCGTGGTGGACGATGCGCTTCTCGCCGCGCTTCTTGAAGGTCTTCTTTTTCCTGGTCGACGGCTTGCCTTCGCCGCCAGGTGCCGCGGTTGCGTCCTGTACTTTCTCTTTTGCCATGATCGATTACACCGTCTTCTTCTTGGCCACGGCGCCCTTGCGCGGGCCTTTCCGGGTGCGAGCGTTGGTCTTGGTCCGCTGACCCCGCAGCGGCAGGTTGCGGCGGTGACGGCCGCCGCGATAGCTGCCGATCTCGATCAGCCGCTTGATGTTCAGCGAGATCTCCTTGCGGAGATCGCCTTCGACGCCGCCCTGCTCTTCGAGCACGCGGGTGATCTTGCGGACGTCGTCTTCGGTCAGGTCCTTGACGCGCACGTCGGGGCTGACCCCGGCCTGCGTGAGGATGACGTTCGAGCGATGCCGGCCGATGCCGAAGATGTACGTGAGACCGATCTCGATGCGCTTCGTGCGCGGAAGATCGACACCTGAAATACGCGCCATAGTTCTTATCCCTGCCGCTGCTTATGCTTCTGGTTCGTGCAAATCACCCGGACCACCCCACGGCGGCGGACAACCTTGCACTTGTCGCAAATTTTTTTTACCGACGCTCTGACCTTCATCTCGTACTCCTGGCGCCACTCAAGTGCCGCCCTTCCGGCTTACAACTTCTCGACGATCCGCCCCCGACTCGGATCGTTCGGCATCAACGCCACTCGAACCCGATCCCCGACGATGACGCGGACGTAATTACGTCCGACGGGACTCGCCAGGTGCGCCGTCACCTGGTGCCGCCCCTCGAGCTCGACCCGAACCAGCTGGCTCGGGAGTAACTCGAGGACGACGCCGTCAGCCGTTCGATCCGGCGGCTGATGCGGCGCATTCATTCCTGGCTCGCTCCGCTCGCCCGCGTTCGGCTACGCCGAAACGCGATCTGCGTCGATCGCCGCATCCGGCAACGTCAGCACGCGGCACCCGTCCTCGGTCACGACGACGGTGTGCTCGAAGTGCGCCGACAGTCCCTTGTCTTTCGTGACCGCCGTCCAGCCGTCCTGCAACACCTTCACGGCCGGCTTGCCCGCGTTCACCATCGGCTCGATCGCGAGGGCCATGCCCTCCTGGAGTCGAGGGCCGCGTCCCGCCGTGCCGTAGTTCGGAATCTGCGGCTCCTCGTGGAGCGACGTTCCGATGCCGTGGCCCACGAACTCGCGGACCACCGAAAACCCGTGCGCCTCGACGTATGACTGCACCGCGGCGCCGATGTCCGAGACGCGCGCGCCCGCCTTCACCGTCGCGACCGCGCGATCGAGCGCGGTCTTCGTCACCGCCAGCAACCGCTCGGCCTCCGCGGTGACCCTGCCCACCGGCACCGTCACCGCCGAATCCCCGAAGAACCCGTCGAGCTTCGCGCCCATGTCGATCGAGACGATGTCGCCTTCGACCATCGGGCGATCGTTCGGGATCCCGTGGACCACCTGCTCGTTCACCGACGCGCAAATCGTCGCCGGGTATCCGTGATACCCCTTGAACGCCGGCGCCGCGCCGGCTTCGCGCAATCGCAGCTCGGCGATCTCGTCGAGCTGCTTCGTCGTCACGCCCGGCTTCACCGCGGCGGCGAGCTCCACGAGCACGCGCGCGACGAGCGCGTTGACGCGCGCCAGCTTCTCGATTTCCGCCGCCGATCGCAGGACAATGCTCAACGCTACTATCCTTGCCGCGCTCCGCGCGGCGGAGAGGCTTCGCCACTCGCCGGGCTTTTCACGCCGCTCAATTTCTTCGCCACCAGCGACCGCAGTTGCGCCGCCGGCAGACCCAGCGCCGACGCCACCGCCGACACCAGCGCTTCCCGCACTTGCTCCGGCGTCTGCAACCCGTCGATCCGCCGGAACGTCGGCCGCGCGCTGTAGTAATCGATCATCGGCCGCGTATCGCGCCAATAAATCTTCAGCCGCTCCGACACCACCGTCTCCGAATCGTCCGACCGCGCCACCCACTTCGGGCCGATCGATCGGCACCGGTCGGTGTTCTGGCACAGCTCGGGCAGCGCGTCGACCTGATGCACGAAGGCATCGGCGTTGGCGCCGCAGTCTTCACAGACGCGCCGGCCGCGCACGCGCCGGATCAGCTCCTCGTCCGGCACCTGAATCTCGACGCAAATCACCGGCCCGCGCGCCGCCGTGATCTCGTCGAGCGCGTCGGCTTGCGTCGCCGTCCGCGGAAAGCCGTCGAGCACGAACCCGGCAATCGCATCCGGCTGCGACAACCGCTCGCGGACGATGCCGATGATCAGGTCGTCGCCGATCAGCTCGCCGCGCTCCATCTCCGTCTTGACCCTGCGGCCAAGCTCAGAGCCGCTCTGCACCGCTTCGCGCAGGATGTCCCCGGTCGAAATCTTGGGGATCCCGTGCTCGCGTGCGAAACGTTCCGCCTGCGTGCCCTTACCCGCGCCGGGCGGGCCTAGCATCACCAGGTTCAAGGACACGTTAGCCGCGCCGTCCCCTGATCCGCGTCTTCTTCATGAACCCGTCGTAGTGCCGCATAATCAGCTGCGACTCGACCTGGTTAACCGTATCCATCGCCACGCCGACCACAATCAGCAGCGACGTGCCGCCGAAGAAGAATTGCACGTTCAGACCCTGCGTCACAAAGCGCGGCAGGATCGCATCGAGCTGCTCGCCGATGAACGGAATCGGCGCGACCTTGAAACCGGTCAGCAGGAACTCCGGCAGGATCGCGACCAGGGCGAGATAGATCGCGCCGACCAGCGTGATGCGCGCCAGGATCGTGTCGATATATTCCGCCGTGCGCTTGCCCGGCCGGATGCCCGGGATGAAGCCGCCGTACTTGCGCATGTTCTCCGACACGTCATCGGGATTGAAGATGATCGCGGTGTAGAAATACGCGAAGAAGATGATGCCGAGCACGTAGAGCAGGTTGTAGAGCGGCATGCCGTAGGCGATCTGGCGCACCGCCGCGTCCATCCAGCCGCCCGGCGTGAACATGCCCGACAGCGTCTGCGGGAACGTCAGGATCGAGCTCGCGAAGATCACCGGAATGACGCCGCCGGTGTTGACCTTCAGCGGGATGTGCGTGCTCGAGCCGCCGTACTGGCGCCGCCCGACGACCCGCTTGGCGTACTGCACAGTGATACGGCGATGCCCGCGCTCAACGTAGATGATCGCGGCGATCACGCCCACCATCAGCACCACGAGAATCGCCAGCGTCAGCAGGCCGATCTGGCCGGTGCGCAACTGATCGAACGTCGCGATCACCGCGCGCGGGAAGTTGACGACGATGCCCGCGAAGATGATCAGCGACATGCCGTTGCCGATGCCGCGCTCGGTGATCTGCTCGCCGAGCCACATGATGAACATCGTGCCGGTCGTCAGCGTCAGCATGCAGCCGAGACGGAAGCCCCAGCCGGGCTCGTAGACCAGCGGCAGGCCGCCGGCGATCTGCGTCTGGCGCTCGAGATAGATCGCGATGCCGAGCGACTGCACGGCCGCGAGCACCAGCGTCAGGTAACGCGTGTACTGCGTGATCTTGCGGCGGCCCAGCTCGCCTTCTTTCGACAGGCGCTCGAGGTACGGCCACACCACGGTCAGCAGCTGCAGGATGATCGACGAGCTGATGTACGGCATCACGCCCAGCGCGAAGATCGTGATGCGCGACAGGCTGCCGCCCGTGAACATGTCGTACATCCCGAACAGCGTGTTCTGCGCCTGCTCGGCGAGAATCCGCAGGGCTTCCGAGTTCACGCCCGGCGTCGGGATGTGATTGCCGACGCGATACACCGCCAGCATACCGAGTGTGAACAACACCCGGTTGCGGAGATCGGCGACAGCAAATAAGTTCTTCAGAGTGTCGAGCACAATGGCCTCGTTACAGTCCGCCTACGGGCGGACGCTACACCGTTTCTGCCTTGCCACCCGCGGCGGCCAGCTTCTCGGCGGCCTTTCCGCTGAATTTGTGCGCCTGCACGGTCAGCGCCTTCGTCACGTCGCCGCGGCCGAGCACCTTGACGAGCGCGGTGCGGCTGCTGACGATACCGCGCTCGCGGAGCGCGTCCACCGTTACCGTCGCGCCCTTGTCGAACAGCTTTTCGAGCTGGTCGAGGTTGACGACGTCGTACTCCGTCCGGAAGATGTTCGTGAAGCCGCGCTTCGGCACGCGCCGATGCAACGGCATCTGGCCGCCTTCGAAACCGCGCTTGAAGTGATAGCCCGATCGCGATTGCGCGCCCTTGTGGCCACGACCTGATGTCTTGCCGAGGCCCGATCCCGGACCACGGCCGACGCGCTTCTTCTTGAACTTCGACCGGTCGGCCGGCTTGAGATTATTCAGACCCATGGTTTATTCACTCACCGTCACGAGGTGACGAATCTTGAAAATCATGCCGCGCGTCTCGGGCGTGTCCTTCAACGTCACCGAGTGATTCAGCTTGCGAAGGCCCATGCCTTCCGCAACCTTGCCCTGGACCTTCTGGAATCCAATCGGGCTCTTCACGAGCGTGACGGTGACGGTCTTACTCGCGCCACCAGTTTTCTTTGCCTGCTTCGCCATTGTCGTAATACCTATGCGTCCGCGCGGCCGCCCGCGAGGTCTGCCGCGTTGTCCTTGCCGCGGAGCCGCATCAGCTTCTGCGGATCCTTGAGCTCCTGCAGCGCGGTGAACGCCGCGCGCACCACGTTGTGCGGGTTCGCCGAGCCCAGCGACTTGGTCAGCACGTTGGTCACGCCCGCCGATTCGACCACCGCGCGCACGGCGGCGCCGGCGATGATGCCCGTGCCATCCGGAGCGGGCTTCAGCAGCACGCGGCCGGCGCCGTAGCGGCCGACGATCGGATGCGGCACCGTCGTGCCCTGCACCGGCACGCGGATCAGGTTCTTCTTCGCCGCCTCGATGCCCTTCTTGATCGCCGACGGCACTTCCTTCGCCTTGCCGACGCCGTAGCCGACCACGCCGTGGCCGTCACCGACGACGACCAGCGCGCTGAAGCTCAGGTTCTTGCCGCCCTTGACCACCTTGGTGACGCGGTTGATCGACACCACCGTGTCCTTGATGTCGAGCTGCGCCGGGTCGATCTTTTCGCGTGTCTTCATATGTGCCATCAGAACTCGAGACCCGCCGAGCGAGCTGCTTCGGCGACGGCGCGCACGCGCCCGTGATAAAGGAACCCGTTGCGATCGAACACCACCTTGGTGATGCCCTTTTCCTTGAGGCGCTCGGCGATCGTGGTGCCGATCAACTCGGCGCCCTTGATGTTGCCGCCGGCGACGCCCTTCGGCATCTTGCCCTTGACCTTCGGATCGACGGTCGAGGCCGACGCGATCGTCTGGCCGTTCATGTCGTCGATGACCTGGACGTAGATGTGCTGCTCACTGCGAAAGACGCTGAGCCGCGGCTTCTGCGTCGTGCCGGTCATGCGCTTGCGGATCCGGAACTTGATCCGGTCGCGACGATCTTCTTTTGTCTTAATTCTCATATCAGCAATCCGAAATCCGAGATCCGAGATCCCTTTTAGGCTCCGGTCTTTCCGGCCTTCTTCTTCAACACTTCACCCGTGTAGCGAACACCCTTCTGCTGATACGGGTCCGGCTTGCGCAGGCGGCGCAGGTTGGCGGCGACCTGGCCGACCAGCTGCCGATCCACGCCCGTCACGGTGATATGCGTCTGCTTCTCAATCGCGACATCGATGCCCTTGGGCACGTTGTAGATCACCGGGTGCGAGTAGCCGAGGGCCAGGTGAATCTGCTGGCCCTTGAGCTCCGCGCGGTAGCCGACGCCGACGATGTCGAGCTCCTTCTTCCAGCCCTCGGTGACGCCGAGGACGGCGTTGTTGACGAGGCTGCGCGCGAGGCCGTGGAACTTGCTCAGCTCCTGATCGTCCGAGCTCTTCTTCGTGACGATGCTGCCGTCCTCGACCGCGGCAGTGATGCCGGGCGGGAGCGCCTGCTTCATCTGCCCCTTGGGACCCTTGACGTCGACGCCGCCGGCGTCCGCCTTGACGGTTACCCCCTTGGGGATGACGATTGGCTTCTTTCCAATTCGTGACATGACTCAGTCCCTTACCAAACGTTGCACAAGATCTCGCCGCCGACGCCCGCCTTCTGGGCGGCCCGGCCGGTCATCACGCCGCGCGACGTCGTCAGGATCGTGACGCCGAGCCCGCCGAGGACCGATGGCACTTCGTCGCGGTTCGCGTAGATGCGGCGGCCCGGACGGCTGACGCGCTCGATGCCCGAGATCGCTTTCTCGCCGGTCGGCCCGTACTTCAGGAACATGCGCATCGACTGGCGTGCGGCTTTTCCTTCTCGCGATGCGGGCGTCTCCACCATCTTGAAGCCCGCGATATAACCCTCGTCCTGCAGAATCCGCGCGATCTCGGCTTTCAGCTTCGACGCCGGCATCTCGACGCGCGCGTGGCGCGCCGTAACGGCGTTGCGAATCCGGGTCAGCATGTCGGCAATCGGGTCTGTCATCTCGTTCTC
>Ga0137455_1000011_pt1 | contig 45489 bp, 72 predicted proteins | sample EasRivERMGT600_2_FD_102334 | JGI IMG/M metagenome (GOLD analysis project Ga0137455, IMG submission 102334) | Soil microbial communities from meander-bound floodplain in the East River, Colorado, USA - East River MetaG ERMGT600_2 | ecosystem: Environmental > Terrestrial > Soil > Floodplain ... | reverse complement strand
CCATTCATTCAAGGTGGCGTCCCTGATGTATGTGTCAGGTGTAGACGACCTGAATTAGACCATACATCATTAGCGACATGTGAGGCATGTCCATATGTAGGTCATTGTGACTTATATAAAGGAACATTTCTTCTATGTCCATCATGTTTTGAAAAGGAAGATGTAATAAATAATCTAACTAAAGATTATCAATCGCCTGAGAATCAGCAGAAGCGAGTAGATAGGGCGAATGAGATTACTCGTAAGACATTGGAAATAAGTAAAGATATTGACGCATCAATCATTACGCGCGCTGATTACTTTAATGCTGAAACTAAATCGATTAGTGAGTTAAAGTCAGTCATTGATGCAGATGTGATGATTGAACGTAAGGATTATGAACTATATAAAGCAGTTCATGAGAGATACTTACATTTCAAGAATATATTAATTGAAGTGGAAGAAAAGCGATTAGAAATTACAAATAACATCAAGGCAGACCAAACTTATTTGAATAATCTAGTTGCGAGTCTTACAAAGGAAGAACAGGATAAGTATAAAGTTAGGGATATTAATTACAAACCTAATGAAGTCAAAGTAGCCAAACCTAAAGATAATTCAGGTAAAGTCAATTTAGCCGAGATTAAGGAAGTAGCTAAAGAACATGGCATCGCGCCTGAAATATTAGCTAATCTTTGCACTGTATTTAAATTAACTCCGGTTAAGGCGGTAATTCGATATAAAGAAATGATGTCAACTGTTCCGGTTAAGCAAGGATAATTCATGAAAGTCATAAATGAATTACATAATAATTTAGAACAAGCAGCCAGAGAAATATATTATGCAATGACTTTTCTTAATCCTAGTAATCCAGCCAGAGCTAACCTAAATTTAGCACTAAAATGTTTACAAGTAAGTGGACCTGAAGATGTTGGATTAAGCAAATCAATTCTTACTAGAAATCATAATTATCAAGAAAAAATATAATGCCTAAGACAATCATAATTAAAGTTACAGTGAGCCCTATTGCTAATTTTACTGAAGCGGAATTGAATGAATTAGCAGAGGCAATTAAAGATGATATTTATGATGGCTCCCCTGAGGAGATAGAAGATGTATTCTATGAAATCAGAACAGAAGATTGATTACACAGTTTTGATGGTTAGAGAAGCTCTTTCAGAGGCGCGCGATTTCATTAAGTTAGGTAGATGGATTAGAATTAATGGATTAGGTCCTAATGTAAGAATGCATGTAGGTCGGTTTAATTTTGACGGAAGTAAGCAACCGGCGATTTTGACAATTAGTTACTATATTAATAATAATGGAACTATCGGTAGGGAAGAGTTGGTATTTTAAATAATAAATAATCATATGAATAGAGAAGCCGCAACAAGATTCTGTCATGAAAAACTAATAGAACATAATCTATTAGATTGGCATGTCAGACTCTCGACTACCAATAATAATTGGTATTTAGGATTATGTTCTTATGCTGATAAGGCTATAATCCTAAACGCTCATCATGTAGATATCCATCCTGAACCTGAAATTAGAAATACAATATTACATGAAATAGCACACGCGCTTTGCCCCGGGCAACATCATAATGCTGCATGGGCGTTAAAGGCGCGTTTAATAGGATGCACATCTACTGCACCATGTAGTCATTTAGCTCTTTCACCTGATATTATTAATGCAATTAGGTCAGGTGCTAACGTAAAGATTGATTATGTGGAAGAAATAGTAACTAAGAATGTAAAAGTAGAAGAAACTATTACACGTCCTAAATATGAAATTACTCAGCTTCGTGATAAATGTCCGACATGTAGTAAAGATGCAATTGAAGTTAGAAGTTCACTAATAACTACATCTTCCGACCGCCCAGATAGGAAGATGATATTTCTTAAATGTGGGCACCTTTTAATTAAAGAGATTCGTAAGGGCACGCCATACGAAACGTTCATATCTAATAATCATGAACCGCGTGTTAAAGCATGTAAGCATGTATGGGAAAAGAATAAATGTAACAAATGTTTCGAGTTTAAACCATTTCCTTTTCAGATAGAAGGAATGCGGTTTATTGAAACAAGTTTAGCAGTTAATAAGGGAGTCCTAATCTGCGATGAAATGGGATTAGGCAAAACTATTCAGATGTTGGGTTATCTATTCTTTAATCCAGTTGCATTTCCTGTATTATTCGTAGTTAAATCATCTCTTAAATTTCAGCTATTCAAGGAAGCATTGAAGTGGCTGAATATTATTCCACAAGTAATTACATCGTCTGAGGACCATATTCTTCCAATGTTTAAGTCATACATTATTTCTTATGATATAATGGTCCCTAAGAATAGGAAGATGAAAGGTAAGATAGTTAGTCAAGGTTTTGATATAAGTAAGTTAGCTGATATTAAAACAATAGTCTTAGATGAATGCCAACAAGTTAAGAACGTAGATTCGACACGAACTCAACAGGTAAGACGATTAGTTAAAGATAAGAATGTTATCGCGCTCTCGGGGACACCTTGGAAAAATCGAGGGTCTGAATATTTCTCCATCTTAAACATGATGGCGCCGCAGAAATTTCCTTCATTCGCACAGTTCAGTCAGAGATGGGTTAATTACTATCAACAGACTGGAACAGATAAGTATAAAGAAGGCGGAATACGAGATATTGAACGGTTCAAGGAATATACAAAGGATTTAGTTATCAGAAGAGAGATATCAGAAGTAATGAGAGAAATGCCTGATGTTAATAGAACATTATTCTACTGTGACATGGATAATGTTCAGCAACAGACATATGATGAGGAAGTCAGTAATTTCGTTAAGTGGTATAATGAAAAGGTTATAGGCGGAACTGAAGATGAATATGACAATGAAGATGGTCCAGTAATAGCGAAACTATCTCGAATGAGACACATTACAGGTCTTGCTAAGATACCTGTAACGGTTGAATGGGCTAGAACATTCTACGAAGAAACAGATAGAAAGTTAGTTATATTCGTCCATCATAAAGATGTAGCGAGTATACTATATGATAAGTTAAAGGCAGAATTTCCATCCATACCTGTATTGAGACTAACAGGTGAACAGTCAAGTATGGATAGATTTGAAGTTCAGGAAAAATTTAATAAGTCTGAACGCGCTTTCCTTGTTGCATCTACACTTGCTGCAGGTGAGGGATTAAACTTACAGACATGTAGTGATGCTATCGTCCATGAAAGACAATGGAATCCTGCTAATGAGGACCAAGCTGCACCGGGACGATTTAGAAGAATTGGACAGATAGCGGCAATAATTAATGTAATATTCATGACAGCAGCAGGTTCCATAGATGATTTACTTGCTGGAATTATTGAAAAGAAACGGTCAGAGTTTCATAATTCCATGAATAAAGGCGAGGCAGTTCAGTTTAATCAAGCTGATATTATTAAAGAATTGATTGAATCAATTGTTAAAGGCCATAATAAAAGAAAGAAGGCATCTTAATGTTATATACATTCACTAAAGATGGCAATGACTACGCCGTTTATGACGAAGATGGTTCATTCGCTATCATAAGTAAGAATATAATTTCCGGCATATGGGAATATACTGAAGTTGAGGATAGTATATATCATTCGATAGAATCATTGAAAGAAATCGTTAAGTTCATGGAGGAGAACTGTAAATCATGATAGTTCTAGACTCCTTTTCATATCGGACTGATGAGAAAAGATTAACTCTTTATATCGATGAGTCATTAATTTATATGATGACTGGACCATTCAATAATGATATGAAAGAAAGAATTAGATATTTATATATTAAAGGAATTGATTATCCTATGGAAATTCTTGATACAGAAGATAATTATAATAAAGTTATTAATATATTGGAGAAACGATGATGGGCATTGAGAATGTAGAAGTAATGGTGAAGTAATATGGGCTTAGAAGAACTACTTGCATTACAACAATTAAAAAAGGATTCACATGGGAAAACTTTGCCATCAATTGAAGCCATTAAAGAAACGATTCAGCAAATCCAAACTATTACGCCACCAGAAACGATTAGTTTGGAGCAAGCCTTTGATTCTGGACTTGCGGAAGTAGTTATAAAGAAGAAGAATATCATTCTAGACGCATCGATGTTTACTGCATACATGAAGTGCGCGCGCTATTTCAACTTCGTGTATAACATGCAGTTAATTGATATCGATGGTAAGGGTAACTCTCTTGAGGCAGGTAGTATTGTTCATGCGATTTTAGAAATTTATTACACCAATCTCATTAATGGATTTTCGCGCTCTCTATCCATTACCGCCGGCATGATAGCAGGTGAAGAATACTATTTCGGTTGTCTCGATTGTAAACAGAATAAATGTATTAAACACAAGAAATCAGACCCTTATCTCGGTTGTAAGAATGTTCCACTTGAATCTGATAAGTATATAGTAGGTTATAATTGGATTGTCAAGACAATGGAAATGTATTTCCAACATTACATGTCTGACCCTTTCATACCATCAGAATCAGAAACAGTTAAAGGTAAAGTATTATATGAAGATGATGAAATTCGCATCTTATGGAAGGCAAAGATTGACGTAGTAGTTAATGTAGGTCAACCCAAAACTGTAAGTATGGACCATAAGTCGCGTAAGATAGACCGTAAGATGGGAGATATTGATAATCAATTTATGGGTCAGTGTCTAATTATGGGAACCAATAATATGATAATTAATAAAATTGGTTTTCAATCATCATTGAAACCTGCTGAAAAGTTTGTCAGAGAAACAATGTCCTATACTTCTGACCGGCTTAATGAATGGAGAAATGAAATTCTACCCGGTAAAGTATATGAATTTCTTTCCTCGATTGATTTAGATAAATGGGATCCGCGCTTTACTTCATGTCAGAATCAATATGGTTTCTGTGATTTCTATGAAGTATGTAGGCTTGATAGAGGATTGAGAGAAGGAAAGTTAAAGGAATTATTTATGGTCGGACCTAAGTGGGACCCTTCGAATGAGTGATAAATGTGAATATTGTGATTCAGAACCAACATTTATTGCCCTTGTAGAAAATGATGAAAATCCAATGAAATCAGAAGTTATTTGGCTTTGTGATGAACATATGGCTACAAGTGGAAGGGCTATAATTGATTCCTGGACTAAATCAGAATGGTTAAATGAAGAATGAATAAATACAGAATCGAAATATGGGATAAGACTATTCAAAAATATATAATTGTATGGGAAGGAACTGAGTATTATGCAAATGTAATGTATAATAAGTCTTATATCAATCGCCATACAAGACGATTAATTAAAGTTAATGAAGAAATCCTTAAGAAAGATAAAGGAAATGCTAAATAAACCTATGACTCAAACTGAATTACAACATATTGAACATTGCAATAAAATCTTACAGGAACATGCAGAGACAGTAAAGGTTGTAATTAATGAAACTGAAGCATTATTGAATAATTATGTTCCTATTCTCTCAACATATGTAGAATCTATTGCTAAAATTAGAAATATGTTTGGTGAAGAAGTCAGTAATATTATTAAAAGTACGAGACAATTGGGTATTGTAACAAGTAATGTTCAAGAAGTTCAACATTTCATTCATGCCGTAACTAAGTTAAACGAATTGTTAACTCCTGAATTAGTCGTAAAATTGCAAAAAATTTCAGGTGAGAAAGACTAATGGGTAATCTATCCCAATTAAATCAAGACTCCATGATGTATCTCCTTAAAGGAGAATGGGGAACTCGAAAGAGCACGTTCGCGCTATCCTTCCCTATTCCTCAATATTGGTTTTCTATTGATAAGAAGATGGATTCTCTTATCATACCATGTCGTAACTGGGGGATTAATCCAGCCGATATTGATTTTGATTACTATACTGATTTTAATAATATTAAACAGAAATTAGAACGAATGAGGACGAACTGTAAGTATAAGACACTCATTCTCGATAATATAACCGCTAATGGCGACGTAATAAATAGACAATCTCTTAAATCAAAAGAAGGTAAAAAAAATACCGAAGGTGATGATAAAGGAATGACCATCGGCGGCATTGCTGTTAATACAATGGGTGATTATAAGGCTGAAGCTGCTGGTTTCTCAGATGAAATCGCGCTATTTCAGGATATTAAAGAGTATTTCAAAATTAATATTGTCCTTATCGCTCATGTAATTGGTGAGAGGAAATTAGATAGTGAAGTCGCATCGACTCACCATAGCAGAATTATCGTTACAGGCGGAAAAATAATTTCTGCAAAGATTCCTACATATTGCAGCGAAGTATATCATTTCAATGTAGACCGCGCTATGGATACCTCAAAGGAAGGAGATTATACATGTCTAACATCCCATACTGGTGACGATTACGCACGCACGTCTTTACCGCTCCCTCGAAAGATTGTATTTAATAGTGACAAAGCCTATGATAAATACATCTTACCCGCAATTGAAAAAAATCGTCTAGCACCATCAGTTCCTACTCCGAAACCATTATCAGTAACTCCATAATCAAAAGGATCATTAAAATCATGGCCGTAATTCAATTCACAGCTAAGGATCTCCTTCGTGATAAGATTGTTGAACCTGCGATGTATAAGGTTCATATCGATGATTGCTCTAATGGCGAGGCGAGTAAGGATGGAAAGTCGATTAACTACGTCGTAGAAGCCACCATTATTAAGAATGCTGATAATGGTTCTGAAGAATATGCAGGAGTTCCGCTTACATGGAATTTCAATAGTAAGGCCATTGGTTTTATGAAGGGTCTATTTGAAGCATTAGGTGAAACGGTTACTGAGTCTAGCAGGTTCGATACTAACGCGCTCTCTGGACATGATGTTGAAGTCATGGTCCTGAATGATATGTATAACAACAAGATGCAGAATAAGGTTCAGCATACGTATCGTAAGTGTAGGGACTAGTTAGCCAGTTTACGGGCGGAAGATTTAATATCTTCAAGGCAAAGAGTCCTTACTTAACTCCGACGATACAAAGGGGTATCGCAACGGAATTCAAAATGTTAAGGCCCATAATTTTTACGCCCCTGTGGTGAAATTGGCAGACACAAGAGACTTAAAATCTCTCGCCGTAAGGCATACTGGTTCGATTCCAGTCAGGGGCACTTTTTATGAATAAATATAAACCACATCCAAAACAGATTGAATTCTTCACTCGAAAGGAAGATAAAATTTATTTTGTTGGCGCGTCTCCCTCTAGAACATATACTTGGATACGAAACCTATTCATGGAACAATATCCCCGTTTCAATGAATTAGCGCGCGATTTCATCACCATCGATATTAGGGAGGTAACAAGAGTGAAGTATAAGATTAGTGAGAAGATGAGTAAGAGAATCGAAAATGATTTCACTTATCATTCTCCAAAGGATGACCAGCCTGAAAGATATGTATATATTCGTGACCTAGCTAAAGCATTAGCTCTAACTACAATTCAGGAAACACCTGAAAGTAGAGAACAGTCATTAGCTCTAACATCATTAGAAGAATATGTATTCTGGGCTAACGCAGCTATTGCAAGGAATGAATGAATGACAGTTGAACAAATAGCGCGCGTTTGTCATGAATCTAATAGAGCATATTGTGAATCCATTGGTGATTATTCACAATTAGAATGGAATAACGCTCCATTATGGCAACAAGAATCAGCTATTAAAGGGGTTCAATTTCATTTAGCTAATCCAGATGCAGGTCCGGATTTTAGTCATCAATCATGGCTAAAAGAAAAAGAATTAATGGGATGGAAATACGGACCTATTAAGGATGCCGATAAAAAAGAACATCCTTGTTTCGTTCGATATGAACAGTTGCCAATTGAACAGCAGCGAAAAGATTATTTATTCAAGGCAATTGTCCACGCTCTAAATCGTTAGGAGTATAGAATGACATATGATGATCTAATCGTTAAGTATCACCTTCAGGAAGATGAACCTACAGGTGAAGATACTCCTGTTGAACCTGAAGAAGATGAAGTCGAAGATGAAGGAAACGAATCAGATACAGATGAAGAAGTTGTATAGATTGATTCCTTACGAAACTACCTTTCCTATTATCCTTTCTAGGGGAGCATAGAAGTAAGGAATCATAGGGGGCTGGTTCAATAATACTAACAAGTATATACGAGCCAGCCCCCGCCTTTTAGGATAAATAAATGATAATGTATTCAATTGAAATTCAATTAAAGACCCAAGAAGGCTGGTTAGAATATATCTCCCCTATGTTTAATCTTGAAAGAGTTAAAGTAGTAGAGTTAGTATTAAAAAATAATAATGCAATAAAATATACACGTATTGTTAAATGGTATCGAGAGGGATTTGAACCATCTACTGAATTAAGTGTTGCAGGTAAGGAAGAATAATGAAAAAAGGTAGAATCATATTTATTGAGCCTACTAAAGGATTTGGATTTATCATATCTCCTGACATTCCATTTACTCGGATATATTTTCATTGGTCAGGATTAAATTCTGATACATTACATTTCACTGATTTAAAAAAGGGAATGGAAGTTGAATTTGTTCCAATTGATCAAATCCTTCTTGGTAACAAGTCAGTAAAGGCTATTAAGATTAAGGTGATTAATGACAAAGTGGATCAAAGCACTCATATTGGAACAGTTAGCAACGATTAATGAAGCAGCAGATGCGATTAAACATAGTAATTACATACGAGCGCGCGAAATTAAGATTGCTGTTGGAAATGTAATTGATGTAATTAGTAATATTAAAGTTGAGGATTAATTATGTTTTCTCCTTTCGGTATTACAATTCTTGATCCTACTATGAGTAAGAATGAAATAAGAGTTATTAAAAATATTAATGAAATTCTAGGATTCAAAGTAACTAATGAAGTTGGACAACATTTATTTGTTGAGGTTAAGTGGAATAATAATTCCTCTACTCCACAAATTGAAGAACTAATCATAAGGACTAACTAATCATGCCCGAAGTTTGGTATCCGCAGAATCCAAGGATTTATCAAGATTGGATTGATACAATTGAAAATGAATTATCTGATGAATTGACTTCATGGGAAACTACATTTGTTGATAGTCTTAGTTCTCAATTAAAGAGTGGAAGGCAATTAAGTCAAAGACAAGAAGAAATTCTAGAAAAAATATACGCCCGGACTCCATGATGACTATTAAAGAATTAATAATTGAATTAAAGAAACACCCTCCTCATTATGAAGTTAGATTATGGTGTGACCATAGTGATACTGATTGGGAAATTGGTTCTGTCGAAGGAAATAATGAACACTTTCCTAAAGTCATATTTATCGTGGAAGGGGATGATTGATGATTGCAGTCCTTTCATCTAATTTTGAAGCAACTCTTGAATGGATGAGACGAGAATATAAACTTACTACAGTTAATATCAGTAAAAGAAATTTAATTGATGCAAATGGAACTACATATAGAATAGTTAGTAAACCTGAAGATGCATATGGATTACATTTCACATCAATGATTAAGGCTCCTGATTTTGAAACATTAGTTGATGTTGTTAATCGTAGAATTGTTCCACTATAATGGCTGATATTAAGAGAGAAATATACGGCGGGGGCGCGCTTGGTGCTAATTTAATGATTATCACTGATTGCCCATCCTATGATGACCTTAATTCAGGTAAAATTCTATCCGGTTCAGCAGGTAGGATGCTTGACCAGCTTCTTAAAGAGTCAGGTATTAGTAGAGATTCGTGTTGGGTTACCAGTTTATCTAAATTCCATGTAACCCCAAACATAGGAAAGAAAAAGATTCCATTCAAAACGCGCGCTGAATCATCAGGTGTAAATTTAGAACAACAAATATCTAATCTTAGAGATGAAATTAAGGCAGTATCACCCAATTGTATTCTTACTCTCGGCGGAACATCATTAGCTTATATAAGTGGAAAAACTAAGATTCAATCCTTTAGAGGTTCCATCCTACCTGGCTATGGAACTAAGGTAGTCGGAACATATCATCCGCGCGATTTAACTGGTTCATCTGAAGCATCAGAAATTAAAGGATATTGGAATAAGTATGTAATGATAATGGATATGAAGCGCGCTCTTAAACAGAGTACCTTCAAGGAATATCTACCACCATTACGAACATTAGAGATTTGTAAAAATAGCGCGCAACTTCGAGCCTTTTTAGATCGTTATAAGGAAAAATTAAATGTTTCAGCTGATATTGAAGCTCATGGACAGTGCATCCCTTTTTGCATTGGTTTTGCTTTCTCTAGGTCTCATGGTATTTCTATCCCTTTCTGGAATAATGATAGCACCATTATTAACACCCCAGACTCGGATATGGTTAACATTTGGATACTTATTCAGTGGATTCTTAATAATTTTGGTATTATTGGTCAAAATTTTAATTACGACCGTGATAAACTTAAGAGATTAGGTTTCTCAGTAAAGAATCATTACGATGATTTAATGCTTAAAGCATTTGCAATTAATCCTGAATTTCCTAAGGGATTGGCTTTTAATACATCCATATATACAGAAGAACCATTCTATAAAGATGAGGGTATGTATGAAGGGGAACCAAAGGATTTACTTCTTGGCTGTGCGCGCGATTCATGTGTTCAATTTGAAGTTAATGAGGAGATGGATAAGGACCTCAACGAATTAAATTTACAGAAATTCTATCGTAATTTCCTGATGACTCTCCCTGAAGTATATGCAGAGATTGAGACTACAGGATTCGTTATTGATTATGAGATGCGTGACTTACTTCTTAAAAAATATATAGCCTGGCAGGAGCGTATTGCGTATGAACTCTATCGATTGGCTGAAGTGCCAATTAATCTTCGTTCGCCTAAACAAGTTAGCATCTTATTGTATAATGTCTGGAAATTACCAGCAAGAAATGGAACTGGAGAAGAAGAACTTACGAGTCTTCTTAATCTCAAATCGTTTACAAATCAAGAACATCGTAGAGGCGTTGAACTTATTCTTGAAGGAAGAAGAGTTAGTAAAACTATCTCCACCTATCTCTTTGCCCTCCCAGATTATGACGGAAGAATGAAAACAACTTGTTTTCCATGTTTAGAAACAGGAAGAACATCTAATGGTCAACAAGATCCACCAATTAGGCCAGCAATTGAAATGCGTAATGCTCAAAATAAAAAGGTTAAGAAGTCAATGGGCATTGCCTATCAAACCATTACGAAACATGGAGACATTGGGCAAGATGTCAGAGGATCGTATAGACCTGACAAGGGATATATCCTTGTTAATATTGATTCATCCCAGGCTGAAGCTCGCGTTACGTCAAGATTTAGTAACGATGATAGAATGCTTGCACTCTACGACACCAACGATATACATGCTCTCACAGCTTCATGGTTCCTCGGAGGAACTGAGGAACAATATAGTAAAAAGTTACTCGGATATGAATGTTCTGAAAGATTCCTTGGAAAAACTCTACGACATGCTGGAGAGCGTGGAGCACGTGGACGTAGAGCTATGGCGGAAGTAAATACTTCAGCTAGAAAATATAAAATAGATATACGTATCGATGAAGCAATGGCTGATGCCGCATTGAAAACATTTCATAGAATGTGTCCAAATATACAAAATGTCTATTTTAAAGAAGTCACAGAAATCATTAATAGGACTAGAACTCTTATTGCACCACTTCCATACGGTGTCGAATCGGATTTTGGCGGAAGAAGATCCTTTTTTGAAAGACATGGAGACGAACTTATACGTCAGGCTTTATCCTACTTACCTCAGCGTGCTGTATCTGACAACACAAAGAATGCAGCCGTTAGGATTAAGATGTATAAGTTACCAGTCCGTCTCATTATGGAAAGTCACGATGCGTTATTATACATGGTTCCAGAAAAGGATGTGGATGCCTTTATTCCCATTGCAAGGCTCGAAATGGAAAGACCAATCAACTTTGCCGTATGTTCTTTACCTCGCCCAAACTTATCCATACCATCGGACGTAGAGATAGGTGATAATTTTATGAATCTATATAAATATAAAAAGGTGGTATGATGAACTATACAATCATCCTTAAATGTCAAAATGAGAAAGATGCTGAAAGATTTGACCGTTGTTTAGATATTAATAATTATGAATCCGCGACAGCTACATTTAAAATGTTAACTAAATCTGTATTAGAGGATTTAATTGATCCCTATACCCTTGAATTTTATTATCGAGGAACACTTCGATATAAATTGGAGAGTTTGAAAATATGAAATTCAAAACAGGCGATAGAGTTAAATGGTTAGATACAGATACTGATGATGGTATGGGATATACTTATTTTGGAGAAGTAACTATACCTGGTGATAAGTTATCTAAGATTCTATTTGAAAATCGATCAGATAATTGCGAAGCATATATTCCTGATTATCAATATTACAATAATGATGAATTAGAATTAGAATGAATCATGAAAGAAGTATACACCGATTCACCAACTGAATACAATAGAAAGATTCGTCATGTAGTCTGTCCTCATTGTCTCAATGAGTTAGATACCGACTTACCCGGCCCAAAATGTGGCTACTGTAGATGTTTCATGATTACTGTTTTGGAGAATATAAATGAAAAAGGTGACGGTAAGACACATATTTGAAACTGTTGAATATTGGAAAGATGAATATGCTACTAAAGATCATATAGAATTTAAATACAACGAAGGCACATCTTGTGCAGATAATATATTAGAAGCAATACAAGCATATCATTGGGATAGGCAAAAAGAAAATCGTGGATTTGGGGAATATTGTCTTTGCCACGCACAAAAATCTGAAGTATTAAAAATCGAACCAGTGGATTCATAAATGACCTGGCTCACGGAATTAGTTGACCAGCACAAAGAAATGGAATCCCCTACATCATTTTGGATGTGGAGTGGTTTATGTTCTATAAGCGCAGTGGTGAAAGATAATGTCTGGCTTAATCGTGGTGGAGCTTATAATTTATATCCTAATATTTTCTGTATACTTCATGCTGACTCCGGGCTTAAGAAAGGCCCCCCAATCGCGCTCTCTAAGAATTTGGTTCGAATTGTCAATAATACTAAAATTATTAGCGGTCGCAGCTCGATTCAGGGGATATTAAAAAAATTAGGAACAGGTCAGTCAGGTAATCCGCATAGTATGAAATCGACTGGTTATATATGTGCGAGTGAACTATCATCCTCACTAGTCGAAGATAACGCGGCATTAACAATATTAACAGATTTATACGACCGTAATTATAACGTAGGTGAATGGGAATCCCTCCTGAAGATGGAAAATTTCAATTTAAAAGATCCAACAGTTACAATGTTCGGAGGGATTAATGAAGCTCATGCGGAATATTTCTTTGGAAAGAAAGATATTCAAGGCGGATTCCTGGCGCGCACGTTCATTATACATGAGAGTCAAAGTCAGACTATTAATTCTCTCATGCGAAAGTTATCTAATCCACCTGATCTTAAACTTTTGGCTGAATATCTTAAGGACATATCAAAAATTTCTGGACCCTTTACAGATACATTCGACGAGAACAACAACCTTACGCCTGTAGGTAAGTTCTATGATGATTGGTATCAACAATTTCGTAGTGAAGTTCATCAGATGGAGATTAAAGATGACACAGGAACATTAAATCGATTCGGAGATTCCGTATTGAAAGTGGCGATGTTATTGAGCCTATCCCGAGATACATCATTAACAATATCAATAGATGATATGGACCTGGCGATTAAAATATGTGAGAAATTAGTAGGTAATGTAAGACACGCTACGATGGGTAAGAAGGGACAATCTCAGAGCGCGCCCTTGAAAGGATTAATTATTAATGAACTTCTTTCATCTACTAGTCATCGAATAGCGCGCGATGTTCTAATGAAGAAATTTTGGATGCATTATGGTGGGCCGGATGAATTTGATGAATTAATGAATGGGCTTTGTTCAACAGGTATGATAGATACTGTAGCAGAAGGTCATAAGATGGTATTTACGATGCCTGATGAACAAGTGAGATTAATGAGAGAATATCTTGCGGGGAAGAATAAATGAACATACTAACTGTTCTTACACCTAATGAATCACAAATAACAGAAGTAAGAGATGGAAATAAAATTATAGCACATACTTTTCAAGGAGATGATATAGAAGTATCAGATGGCTATCATACCCTATCTGAACTATATGAAATGCGTCTCGCACTAACAGTCGCGCTATTTCGTATATACGATACTTATATTACCCCTCTAGGCACCAGAATTAGATGTTGGAAAAGTAAATTACATTCAGATGGAACTATGTTTGATGGTTACTTTATAGTAGGAATGACTATTCCTCAATTAGATGTAACTAAACCTCCACAATTAATAAGTTTTCATTATCAAATGGAACACTGGGATAAGTTTAATTTAATTGAATTACTTACTGCCCCACCCTATGATGGTCATACTAGTAAAGATGTAATTGAAAGGTTGTTGAAGCTATGAAATCACATGAATTATATAAACATTTTCAAGATACCTTCGGACAGAAAGTATGGCCTGAAACATATGATGTAGATGCTGAAACATATGGTTATTGTTGTCAAGCAGTATTTGATTGGTCTATTAAGAATAGAGAAACATTATTATTTAAACGCGGTATGGGAGATTTATCTATTACACAAATATCATTAGGCCCTAATAATGGATTATTTTTCAAAAATGTAGAACTCATTTTAAAGGTAGAACCATGAACCTACTTAAAGATGAAATCATGAATTTTATGAAAGAACAGAAAATCATTCAGTCTCATATGTTAAAATCTAAATATAAGGATAAGGCAGATTACGATCGCGCTCTGTCGTCATTGATTGATGATAACAAACTAGAAGAAAAACATGTGAGTGGAATTAAGATGGTAAGGTTGGGAATGGCGGTATGATTTGGCAAATACTACCGTGGATAGTATCAATTATTACTCTTACTACTATGTGGATGGCAGGTAATAAGTCTCCTAAAGCATGGTTATTAGGATTATTTAATCAAATACTTTGGGCAGCTATAATTAGTCATTCAGAACTGTGGGGACTTCTTCCTACCACATTAGGCATGTGTTTCATTTATATTCGTAATTTTTATAAATGGCATAAATATGCCCCCATATAGACACTTTAAGGAAACTACACCAAATGAACGAAAAAGACTTGGCAAAGAAGGTGGATACGCTTCTTCAGCGACATTCAGACAATTTCTTATGGAATCGTTCAGACGAATTAAAATTCGAGAAGGAATTGATAGAGCTGTTTATGCAATATGGAAAGCAGGTAAAAGAAGCGGATATGACGCAGCCTATAGAACCAAAAGGATACAATGTAGAGTCAATGATTCATTTCGAGACGGGCGCGAAAAGATCAAGTAAGATGCCTCGTTATGATCTTATTCCTAAAGTAGCTTTAGATAGACTAGCACAAAGATTTACAGGTAAGTTAGATGAAAATAATAAGCCCGATGGGGGCGCGCTAAAATACGGGGAAGGAAATTGGGAGAAGGGATTACCAACTAGTGATGTAATTAATCATACAATGAATCATTTGACTAATTACATGAATAAATTTCGAGTTGCCTTATCAGACCCTAATACTAATATGGAATATGTTCGATCACGTATGGTTACGGAATCAATTATAGATGATGATTTAGCCGCTGCTATGTGGGGTCTAGCTGTATTAATATATCAGGAAGGAACCGCCTTTTTTCATGACGATTCCTTCCCTATCGCTAAGTAATTATTTAATCGCCATTGGCTCTTTATAACCAAATAACGTATCCTTATTATCATTATCAAAAGTCTGAACACCCATTCCTAATGCATCTGGTCCTAACATCCATATAGAAGATGGGTCATCTTTATATAATTCAATCATATCTTCAATAATCATTGGCATAAATAATCTAACTATTTGGTCGGAGGTATTAAATGGTTTATAACCGCTCGCCTTAAGTAATTCTCCTGCAAACCTAGCAGGTGGAGATGCTTTATTAAATGCGAAATCACTCGCTACATCCCATTTAGTCTTAGGCGGATATCCAGTTCCATATTGAGAAGTCTTAGGTCTTGATTGCCCTTCCCTAATTGGCGCGGTAAACTGACCAGTCTTTATACCTAGTTCATCCCCTACTTTCTTAGGAGTCATTCTTGCAAGTGCGACTAAATAAGTTTGTAATCCTCCAGATGGGTCCATTCTACTATTACCAAATCTAATCTTACCAAAGTCACTACTAGTTGGGTCAAGACTTACATCAGCCCCGCCTAATTTAGCTAATCCCGCCATAGTAGTCCATGCGGTAGAGACAGCAATCATGGACTTTAAATACTCTAACCTAGCCCCTTTATTAGCTGAAAAGATATAATTAGCTGGATTCAATCGTTGAACATTAGCAGATATTAATCTCGGACTAAATAGTGCGCCATTGATAATATCCGCCGCTTTCTCCATTGAACCTAATGAACCCCTACCCGTAGCATTATTTACGAACTTAGCTAAATTCTTTCCTAATACATCATTATTACCTAAAGATGGGTCAGCCTTCTTAGCCTGATCAATTAAAGTCTTAAATGAATCGGACCTTAACTTATTTAAGAAAGCCGTATAAGCGCGATTACTTCTTTTCACTAAAGGTACATATCTATCTAACATAGTAGATAGCATGGCCTCTTCCCTTTTATGAACAATATCAGTTAAATCTAATCCCATCTTTTCAGCATAAGATGGTGTTGGTTTATTACTTACAGGATCAATACCAGGCTTAAAATATCCAGAAGGATCATCAATAATTTCCTTCATGATATTATCGTAAGCCCCTTGAGAACCCCATGCCTTTACCATATCATCTAAGGATCTCCACCAGGCACCCTTATGAATTAATGGTAATCCCTGTCTTAATGGAGCAGAGAAATCCATTGATGATTTAAGAGTCTTAGTTGCATTAAGTAAATTAGCAAATTTACCCATTTCCTTCTTAGGTGGAGGAGTTCCACCTGACGGAGCTAATGGTTGATTAGATGGTGGTGGCTGATTAGGTGGTTGATTATTATCAGCCTTAGGTAAAGGAGCTTTTTGATTAATAGTTCTTTTTACAAAACCACCATTATTATCTAAAGGAGTAAAATTACCATCAGCATTCATCACACCATAAGTTTCACCTAGGCGTGCTTTATAATCAACTGCTTCAGGTCCAATTAAATCTCTTGGTTTACCTGAACGATCAAATACAACATACTTCTTTCCATTAGCCTTCATTGAAGCCTGACGATTTATAGCTTCAACAGATGCCATTGATTCACCTGATGCATTAGTAGTTATACTATTAGGTTCTCTAGGAACAGAAAATCCACCTACTTTTTCACTATTACGAACTGCCCTAAACTGAGCTTTTTTCTCCGCAGAAGATTCTAATCCAACAGTTTTAACAGGCTTATAAGTAGGTAATCCCGTATCTGGATTAATACCAGTCTGTTCATATTTAATACCATTACGAACTAAAGTCTTGGCTTCTTTTCTACTTGTATCTAATTCTGATTTCTTTTCTAATAATTTTTTAGATGCTGGACTTCTTACATCCTCACCTCTAGCAAGTCGTTCTCTATATTCATTAAATACAGCATCTTCAGATGGAACTCTAGTTTCTACCCTACGTTCAGGCCCCGCATATGCATCAGGACCAAATGATTCAGGAAGTGGTTCAGTAGATATATGTTTAGAAGTTCCTTTAGGTTTAGCATAATTATGTGTTAATCCAGCTAAACCACCCATTAATTCAGCCGCACCAAAAGCGCGCTGGCCTAATGTAGCATCTGGTCTAATTACTTCTTCTCCACCATGAACACCTTGTAATCCAGATAATCCCTTAGCAGCTTTAACAAGACTATTTAATCCAGTTTTAGCCGCGCCATATCCTGCGATAGTAGGAAGGATATTAGATGGAGAGGTTAATCCACTAACTACATCCCCTAATCCCTCAGCCGCACCAGCCATGAATGGTTTAAAATATCCCCTATCAGCTTCTGCTCCAATAGGATCAATTTTATTAGCTAATCCCCTACCTAATTCAGACGGAACAGTAGTAAGAGGGGCATTATATTTATCCCATAATGATCTCAACATTCCTGGTTGTTCAGCAGGTTGCTGATTAACTACATTCGGTGGAGCATTCTTAGTAGGATCTACAGCAACAGAAAATTCATTAGGATCAAAATCAGCAAATTCATTTGGGTCAAAATCCGGCTCAGTCGGAGTCTTAGGACTATCCGATGAGATACGGAGAAATAATGAAGTTGGCTGTTGAGGCATTACTGAACCTGTTTAAATCCCTGTTGAATTGCAATTTGAATATGTTCAGGAGATACCATACGAGTAGTTCCATCAGCTCGCATCATTTTAATTTTAGCTGGGGGATTCCCACCAATAGGAGTTTGATTAACTGTATTATTCCCCCCAGTCATAGGAATACTATTAGGCGGAGGTGGAGGAACTCCTGTCCCTATTAATGATTGAGGTGGTTTCTGTCCATTATCACTATATAATAACCACATAATCTTATCACGCGTATCAGGATCTACTTCTGGTGCAATATTAATTCCACCATGTTCATCAAGAGTAATAACATCACCTATACCTGGAAAGGCTGATTTAATTTTATCAAGGCGATTTAATACAGCGCGCCTTTCCGCAGCAGGAGTTTGATTAGTTACATTACCTGAAGGAGTTTGTTTAGTAACAACATTAGCAGCTCCCTGAGCAGCAATATTACGTAATAAATTAGTTCCTTGCGCATCAATTACTTCTAATCTACCTGCTTGTTTTAATGCTTCTTCTTCATCAGTTCTTAAGGTCCCAACAGGATATTCAGCTAATACTTTACCAGTTCGTTTATCAATTAATTGATCATTTATACCAGGTGATTTCCTTAATATAGTATCAGGTCTATCACCTAAATGACGTTTTAATTCTAACGCCCTTTCAGCACGATCATTATCTGCTTTTCTGTCAGCAATTAATGAAGTCGTATTAGCCGCGCCTATTTTAGCACGTAATCCAGCATTAGCTACATTACCCATTCGATAATCAGTTAAGGATTGAGTATTAGCCGTATCCGATTCCAATTTTCCTGCTTTTAATAAGGGATCAATTTTTCTATCAAAATCTTCCATTCCTTCATAATATTTAGATTGAACAGTTCTATCAATATTTTCAGGCGAACGACCGCCTAAAGCCATAAGAAAACCACCAATTTTACCCTTAGTACCAACCTTACCACGCTCTGGCATACTAGACATCATATCATAAATACGACTAAGCGCGCCCCTATCTGGTTTCTCTACATCAGTCTGAATATTTTCATCAATATGAGGAGGAGCCTGATAAGGAGTAGGTTGATTCATCTGATTAAAGGATTCAGATGGTCCAAATAAATTCTTCATTCTTAAAATATTATTGAAGGCCATTAGTATTGCACCTTTCTATTAATCGGCAATTGTTGTCCGCCACCGAAACTAATAGGTTGGCCCATAAAAGATAAATTATTTTTAGTTGTATCTCTAAAACTACCTAATCCTTGACTAATTCTATTTGCATTAGTTTGAATATCATTCTTCTGTCTAGGTAGATTAGAATTCATATGTTGTTTAAAATCTGTAAATGAAGGACCTAATCCTGGCACCATACTTTGCCCAGAATATGGAATTCCTCCATTAGCAGAATTAGGAACTCCACCCATACCTGAATATGGCACACCGCCCTTAGATGAGTCAGGTATACCAGACATCATTTGACTGGGCATATATGCACTATCCATACCTGGAGTCCCATAACCCATAGGATTAAATGCACCTGGAGTAGAACCAGAAGGAGTCATAGCATTAGCTGATGGGCCAATAGCAGGTTGTTTATAATCAGCATTAGGAACATATTGTGTTTGATTAAAATCGCGCGATCTATTTGAATCCATTCCAATATCTGAATTATCCCTATTGAATGATGGAACAAATGCAGACCTAGGAGTAGATGTCATGAAAGGAGTGCGACCTTTCATTCTATCATTAAGAGGGAACATTATTGATACCCTCCTACTGGAACATATTGACCAAAGTTAGCATTAGTAGGACCTAATCCATTAATTACTCTTGGAGTATTTTTAGCTAAAAATCCACCAGATCCATATATACCACCACCTGGTAATGCTAATGAAGCCCCACCTGTTCCAATAGCTGCACCAACTTGACCTGCATATTTTAATCCTGTTCCAACACGATTCATTGCAGTTTCAAAATTAGATGGCATTTGGAAATTTTGATATTGATTAGCTATTTGACTATTACCAAAATTTCCCTGCATTTCCTGACCTTGCATCTGTTGGCCCTGACCCTGTAGAACTTGATCACCAAATAGTTTAGCCATGCCTGGAGTAGTTCCATAAAGACTAGTCATTCCCGTTAAAGCACCTAATCTATCACCTTCTTGATCCATACTATTTCTATAATTATATTCAGCACCGTATCTATTCTCTCCAGCATTACCTTCTGTAGCCCATTTATCAGAATCGGCATTATATTCATTCTTACGAAATTGCGCGCCTAATCTCTGTCCTTCAATACCGGACATTCCACCTAAACCTGCTAATCTACCTGACTGAATCATACGTGCTAAATCAGATTCAGCAGCGATATTAGCATCAGATACTGCCTCATTCATTTGTCGATTATTACGACTCATTGCAGAAGCATAACCGGGTGAATATCCGCCTTGTAATGATCGCTGACGTGATAAATTCTCATTACCACGTTCATAAATCGCCCTAGTCGGAGCTATAGCCCTAGCGCGTATATTAGCCTTACCTGCCTCATCAAATCCACCTGTAGAAGCAAAATCTTTATAACCTCCATAAGATTCAAATGGATCTTGATAATCTATCTTAGGCGCAACATAATTAGTAGGTGTAAACCCCGGAGTTCCTCCACCTCCACCCCCACGTCTGCCTCTAGGATTATCATAATAATCTTGATAGTTATTCATAATCTGGTCATAAGAACCCATATTCTTATCGACACCAGTATTATAATTATTCATAAACGTCCCAGTTGTATTAGCTAACTGAGGCGTTAATTTATCCATTCCCGATTGAAATATTTGCCCCTGCTTATCAATTTGGGCCTGATGCTTACCCTTATCACCCTTTGCCATAATTAGACCTCTATTACCAAAGCCTGCCCTTTAGTTTCTTTGAATCCACGTTTTAACATAACATCTTTCCAATGCGGATCTTGAATAAATGCATGCAATTGGTCATAATGATTATTCTTGGCAGAAAATAATCCTGCTCTAAGTAAATCATAAACTGCAATGTATTTATCCCGGGCTGACTTTGTTTGATCAGTTATGGCAACTATTTCGAGTATTGGTCTAATTCCTGCAATACTGACAAGTTGTCCATCTTTATTAATAGAACTAAATACCAATAAAAAATCAGATAAGAAATTAGGTAAATCAAACTGGTCTTTATAATGGGCCTCATGAAGCTCTTTGGCGCGCTCTATATGATTAGACGTAACAAGCGAAATCATTTGCTGAAATCCCAAATAGCTCTTTTAACAGTAGGTCTAACATCAATATGAATAAATGTTTTATATTTCCCTATACCCCTTAATGCGGTATTCATAGGAATATTAGATATGATTTGATGAAAGTGATTAATAGTCATACCTGATGGAACACCTAAATCAAGAGCGCGCCCCATTACATGCTGACTATTAACCACCCCACCTATTAATCTATTATAATCAGGTGTTCTATAAGCTGAATGAATTTTAATTGGCTTACCTCCACATAAGCCTCTAATAAATTCAAATATTTCAGATAATATAATTACCCGATTTATTCTCCATTCAGTAGGATAAGCAGAACCATCCTTACATGCCATTTCCTTCCATGTTAGATGTTCGGATGGTCCGAGAGACATATTAACCCAATACAATCTCATCACCTGTGATGGTGATATCAAGAATGTTATTAGTACCAGCAGATACAGTCAAAATTTCAGCAGCATCCATAATTAGATACATAAAGATATCTCTAACAGAATCAGTTACACCCGCCGCGGCTGCTGGAATAGAATAGGTAGACCATAATCTAGTTCCAGCCGCATCTGCACCTACTGATAAAGTAAATGTAACAGGTGATGCTGAAGGATTAGAAATATGAATCTGTCTAATAATAGTCTTAGTTAATGCCGGAACGGTATAAACAGTCGTAGGACCAGTCGCAATTAAAGCAGGTCCAACTAATCTTTTCGGAATACGTGCCATATTTAACTCCTAATTGAATCCAGCCGTTGTTGGAACTTCAGACCATTCAACTAATACACCAAATTCCCATGTGCCAGTAGCAGGAACCGTAGCGCGAATAATACATCCTTCATTTTGAACAAATACCAAAGGCCATTCATTAGAAACATCAGTTGAAAATAAATCCTGCCAATCTAAAGAAAATGCATTAATACTAGCACCAGGTAAATTACCAACACCTTTACCAACAAATGGATAATTAACTGCTGTAGCTGGAACCATACCACGAATTAAATTATGTGTCTGAACATCTAATGTTCTAGTTCCTGCTGTTAATGTAGCTGTTGATGAAGTTCTAATATCAGTTATTAAAGTAGTTCCAAATGAAGTTCTACGTTTCTGACTATTTCCTGTAGGAGTTAAGTTTGTTCCACCAGTGTCACTAGCTGTGAAAGAGCGCGCTACAACTAATTCAAAATTAAATACTCCAGCTGCAAATGCAGTTCCAGCATTCCTAGCTACCATACTTAATCGTCTTAATAACATAGCGCGCGTAGCATCGCCCCATCTAATTGAATAGATAGTAGAACCTGCACCTAAACCAGCAGCCATTGTGCCGCTAAGTGTAGCCATTGAATAAGATCCTAAAGATCCTACATCAGTAGGTCTTATTTCTATTCTAGCCGCTTTAGTATTTGCACCTACATCTGTTAAAGCTGCAGATGCTCCACCTTCAATAACTGCCATTCTTTACTCCTAAGTAGTAACAGTATAATGAAATTTTACATTACCCTTAACGCGCCCTAAAATAGTATCTATTAATGACGCATAAAATGGCTGCATTCCCTGTGTAGAAGGTGAATTAACAAATTGTATTCCAGTAATATTTGCGAAGGAAGTTCCAATCATTGTAAATGTTCGCCAATATACAGTAGCCTGTCCAGTTCCTGGTGCAGCTACACACCATATTGGATCCATTTCAGCTTCATCAGCTCTAGTTCCCTTACCTGTATATGGGCCCGGTGCTTGCCATATTAAAACTTTAGATGCCGCCGTAATTGATGCATCAACTAAAGTAAAAGAACCTCTCCATGCGGCTGAACCTAAATCTACTTCTATGGTAGTAAAACTTCCCCCACCACCACCTGATGCACCTGTTTTACCTTGAGGACCAGGAATTATATAAGGATATTCAGCTTCTTCAGCATCTAATCCTGGTGGTCCAATAGGCCCCATTAATCCTATTCCTGATGGACCAGTCGGGCCAGTAGAACCTACAGGACCGGGAAGACCGATAATATAACTATCCTCCCCATCTAATCCATCTAATCCTGTTAAACCAGTTAATCCTGTTGGCCCTCTACTTCCTACAGGTCCAGGTGGTCCTATTAATCCTTCATCTCCATCTATACCATCTAATCCAGGAGGCCCATTTATTCCTACTAATCCTGCAGGTCCAGTGGGTCCCCTAAGACCAATATTACCCGGTATACCATCTAATCCATCTTCACCCTCAAAACCCTGTATTCCTTGAAATCCTTGAATACCTTGTATTCCTTGAGAACCAGTATTACCAGTTGGACCAATTAATCCCTGTATACCCTGTTCACCTTGTTCTCCTTCTAATCCATCCATTCCGGGAGAACCTGGAAAACCTGTAGAACCTGTAGCACCAGATGAACCTGTAGGTCCAATAGGTCCGGGTATACCTTGTTCACCTATTTCACCATCTAAACCATCTGTTCCAGGAATTTGTTGAATAACTACTGTAGTAATACCAGGAATACCTCTAGCCCCTGCTACACCAGGCATTCCATCTTGACCATCTGCACCATCTAATCCATCAATTACAAAAGGCCCAGCAGGTCCGCCGAAATTATTCTTATTGTTAATATTATTGGTGATATTGTTATTAATAGTATCAATAGCCCCAATAGTTGAATCTTCAAATGATTTTAGAGCGCGAATCAATTGGTCAATTACTTGATATAATGGAAAATTAGTAGACTGTAATCCTGAAGTAAGTAGATTACTATGTAATCGATTTAAATCAAAATCTTTACCTAAAGGCATAATTAACCTGGATATTCAGTAAAGATTGGTTTAGCGAATACAACTAATTTATTAATACGCATTATTTCATCGATAGCTGTAGTCTTTAATTCCAAACAAGCTCTTTGGGACTTAAAATTAATTAATTTAAATACAAACCTACCAGTAATTTCTTCCATATTTATTAAAGGAAAATTAACTGATTGAGTTTCATCTAAATCGAAAAGGCGCGTTCTTAATATACCAGTTCCTTTAATTCGACCACGTAATGCATTGAAATGAATTATATTATCCTGTCCCATATTAATCTCCCAAATAAGCAGTTTGAATAAATGGGTCTGGAATCTTTACATCTTCTGTTCCCTGAAAACCATCTCTAAGATAAAATGTATCATGATGAGCATCAAAATCAAGAAAATAGATTCCACCAATATCAGGTGATAGAATTAAGAAATCCCTTCCTCCACCACTAAATATGAACCCACCTGTTCCTGTAATTTGATTACCACCTAATCCTGCTGAACCAGAAAATATGAATCCTCCTGTTCCTTCTATTTCAAGAGGATCAAAGTATAATTCAGCATCTCCACCAAATTTAAACCCACCTTGAGGAACAAAATAATCTAATCCTAATCCTTGTCCCCCAAATATGAATCCACCGGAACCAATGATTTCTAAAGAAGATGAACTAGAATCAGGAATTTCTAAGGCAAAATAACTAATATCGAAATTATCAATATTGAGATTTAATGAACTAAATTCGCAATGAATAATAACACTAGCATCACTAAATCCACCCTTAGCCCTAAAATTTTGAACCTGAACTTCTGTTAAGGGAATTTCTATTTCAACAAAAGTTGTTCCTACAGCCGGGGCTAAAACACCTACTGGAACTGGTGAAGTTTCTCCAGTCCAAAAAGTTATAGCATTTGAAAAATCGTCGATATCTCCTGCATATAACTGAATAGTTATAAATACATCACCATCAGTTACAACATCTGAAGAAAATTTTAATCTAAGTCTAGCTACAAATCCGGTATCTACACCTGGATCACCAGCGGTATCTAATATAGCACCATATGTCCAAGCACAAGAATCTCCGGGATTAGGTTCAATAAATGAAGAATTAATAAATGCTGTATCTCCTAAAGCATTTATACAATCCCACCAATCCCCGGCTCCACTTTGAGATAATATTAAATTACCTATAGACCCACTTGTAGAGGGATTATCAGTAGGAAATGTTACTCCCCCAGTTGCACAATTCGCTACTGCAACTATAATTTGCATAATTACACTTCATAAGTTCCGGTAATCCGTGGCTTAACACGAATAATAGAACCATTATTAGGTGTAAATGGAACTGGGTCAGGGAATCTTTCTGCTATGAACAGGACGTTATTCACATCAATAATATAATAACCGTAAACAGTGCCAGGAGCATCAGTAGCTCCTGTGAACGTAAAGGTAAGAAATGAATCGTATAATGCAACCGAAGGCGCGCCCGCAGTAACAGTAATATCATCCGTATCCAAATCAATATCAGCATACCCGCCACCTGATACCTCTGTATAATCTCCAATAACATCATTATTTGCAGGAGTCCTGTTATTAGAATATAACTTCAGTGTAAAAGGTTCTTGCAGTCCGCTAACTTTATTTAAAATACTTCTTAAAGCCGCGACCATACCTACAGACGGAATAACGATCATGATAATAGCCTCTTTTCAGCCCCGATAATCAATGTGTTAATGTTAATCAAAGCAATTGTATTGAATTGAATATCTGCGCGATATGGACTCCATCTAATTGCTTTGGGATCAAGTCCAATATTATAATCCCCAGTCAACATTAATCTATCGGGCAATACAATATATAATACTTTTCTAACCGGATCATTTAGTATTTGAATTCTTCTAAATTCATCTTTATCAATGTCAGTCCAAAAATCTTTAATCTTCCAACTTAATTCTGGATTGGCGTATCTACCGTTAAAGATTTGCATTCCTTGGTATGCGGCGGTAAGTAAGTAATCAATACTACTTGCCCCACTATCCAAAACAGTCGCAATTCCATGAACAGGACACCCTAATCCATAATCTATAGTAGTAAGAGGCCAAGTAGAAGGTTCATCACCATTATCCACCCAAGAATGGGTTCGATTTCTTTTAAATCCGTATATGACATCTCTTAACTCTTGAAATACGGTTAATGGATTTCCATCTAAAGGCGCGACAAGTATTCCATCTACTTGATTAATTGATTCAGGCTCTCCGGGAGCAGATACATATGCAATAGAGATATTATCGAATGTAGTATTAAGAACCAACCTATTATGATAAAAAGTAAGCCCAACACCCGCAGGAATTTCGCTAAAGTTGTCAAGTAAGTGACTCGCATCTTCTAATAACTGGGAGTCGAAATAACTTATATTTGGTAATACAACAGCTACGTTATCATTAATAGTTCCACCAGGCAGGAAGAAGAATTGATATCCATCTTCATCACCGTTATAATTCGGTATCGCCTTAGTCGCAACAATATGTCTTTTTGTAACAAATGAATCAGGAGATACTGGAATACCAGTAAATGAAACTCCATTACCTAAAGTCTGAACTAACGTAGTAAAATCTGCTGGAGCTGATAATGCACCAGTATCTGTTTCGTATACGACCCCAAAAATATGGAGTCCTGCATCGGACGCGCCTGTTCCGAGTGCTGCAGCAAGTGTATTTGTAACTGGAGGAGTAACTGATGCTTTACGGGCAACAGATAATCCGTCCCCAAGATATACATACAAAAATTCATTATCAATACCAACTTCAATACCATCACTATTGGTAAAGAAGGGCGTAATATACGCGCGACCTGCAAATGGCGCGAACCCGAAATCTGTCATCGTGGCTATAGTAAGAATAGGCCCGAAAACAGTTACATCATCAATTACATGATATATCTTTCCACCTGTAGTTAATACAAGAAGTGTATTAGCCGTCTGAGTAGGAAAGTTATAAATTCTTAATATACCTGTTAAAGGAACATTTAAATGTTGAAATATATTAATTCCAGCGCGAGTTAAAAAACCTGCTCCAGATTCAAATTGAATATTTTCGCAATTAGAAAAATGATCTAAAGGTGTATCATCTGGATCTCCACGTCTCCAAAGTCCATTAAATTCATTTATCTCAATTGGTTCATGATCACGTAGAGCCATGATTACCAATTCCTCATACGTGACTTATACGATGCCATAAATGGCCTACGTCTAGTCATAATAGATTGCTTACCCTTAACACCTACGCCTAATAATCTATCCATAGCAAGCGCGGCATTAGCATTTAATTCTTCTGCCCTAGTTGGGTTTTCACCTGAAAAAGACGCAAGTAAGGCAGCCGTTCTATATGACAAGAAAGTCTTTGAGTTAATGATTCCAAGAACAGTATTAGATGTAATAGGCTGAGGAAATAAAGTCTTAATATAATCAATTTTAACATCATTGTTTTGATTACTTCCCTCATTACTAAATCGAATTTCCTGATCAATCCATACCCATGCTAATAACATTTCAATAGGAGGCGCGGTTTCCCATTGATGCGGTATAAATTCAAACTTCGTCATAGGAACAAAAGCCTGTTCAGTTCCTGTCTGTCTTTCCCATAACTGTTGAATTTCTACCAAATCATCTGGATAGTGTGGTATACCAGCGGTAGGATCATCCACGCTAGTGATTCTATTAACACCACTATCAACACTAATAATAGCAGAAGTTTTATTAGTCGAAGGAATATTAAATAACTGACACTGTTCCTGAAGTTCATCACAGGCAATCTTTAAATAAGGTATACAAACAGGATTAGTATATGTATCCTGCGCCGCATCATTTAATAGCGCGGCCGCAGATGCCATTACATCTGATGCAACAGTGTCAGTCGTGGACATTTTACCACACCTTACCGCGATAAACGTAAGCTAAAAGAATACCTACAATACATATAAAAATCAATGAAATTGCAGCAGGTGGAACCGGAAGTCCTACAAGAGATATAATTAAAGGAATTGCTAAATATAGTAATACAAATACCACTACAGCGATTAAACCACGGATAAAGTATTCCATTATTATTCCTTCTTCTTATCAGGGTCAGGAAGTAAACCGAGTTTAATTGCCAGAGGCTTATCCACATATTCTAGGCAATGATTACAACGTGGATAAGTTGGATTACGTAAATTACCACAAGCAATACAACGAATTAGTTCTCTAATAACATGAGCCTTAGCCCATTCCTTATCTAATCCTAATTCCTTAGCAGCGATAATCATATCATCCATGATAGATAACGGATTACCTTTCGTAACTGCCCAGAAAGAATCAGCAAATTTAACTAATAAGGTATACCACTTATCCTGCTTATCTTTAGCCTTAGCTAATTGGGCCTTTAAGGTCGCGTCTGTTTTTAATTGTAATTCATTGATTACGCCAGGAACAAAGAAAATCCCCGGCATACAATCACTCATATTACAAGCAAACAAACCATTACAATAATCCTTTACAACAGATTCTGCAATAACTACAGAACCCATTGGAATCTCTAACAAAGGCTGCTGAATATCAACATCCTTCCACCATGAAGATGGTTCAATAATAGTTAGAGATGGTTTTTCATACGTCCCGCGCTCTAGAATAAAAATACCTGGCTGAATAGTAGGTTTCTGTTCAATGATTTGCTTGTTATAAACTGATACAATTGTAGACCTATCTAACGGATTAACCGGACCCCTAATTGTGGGGCGATTACGAATATCAAACATGCTTGATGCGGGCATTGCTTATCCTTTTATATTTGGGTGAAATCCAATTGTTGTATTAGGATTCTTTTCGGTATAACCCGGATGTTCTCCGAATAGTTCTTCAATTAAAGCATCTACGCGCTTTCGTTTAGTTTCAGGGTCTGCCTCGGGGTCATTATAGAGCGCGCTAATATTGACCTTTCCTTCCTTTGCATATACTCCATCTACAATAAATTTACATCCATCAAAGAATGGGGGTAAATATCGACCAAATCTATCCTGAAAAGTCCACATAGGATAATAATAGATTTGATCCCCACCATATTCGACAGAACTTATTGGGTCTAATCCAATTAATCGTTCTAATACATAACGATCTTTAACATTTTGATATTTTCGAACTTCTCTAACACTTGGATGTAATAATTCTATTCCACTATCTGTATGAGTCATAAGCCTCTTTTCAAGGACATTATTAGCCCATACAAGTCTCCACATAGGTTGACCAGTTACTGTATCAACCCCAAAATGATCAACTAATTGACGATTAATCGTCTCTATTTTTTCTCGGAGTTCCATGATATTATGGAGTTAAATGACCCACTATCTGATATTTATTTAACTCAGGATTAAAAGCTAAACCATAAATAGGTCCAACACTTATACTGTGTGGTAGCTCACCAACTAATATAATATTACCACCAGATATGAAAAAAATAAAATCGTCCTTATTAGTAAAATATAATATATGAAAATCTTCCAAAGGAGGAACAATATTTTGGATATTACCAGCACCCTCTAAAACATTTAATACATTTTTGGGCGAAATTGTAAGTTCTGTTGGAATAATATTCATATAATATCTCATGAAGCTAACATAGCCGAGGCGTAATAACGCCTATTTAAAGGATTAAATGTCAACTTAACTACTGTATTCATACCAGCAGTCATTGTTCCAGCTACAGGAAGTACTATATTACCTCCACTATCAAATAGTATTAAATCATTTCCCATTAAGAAATTTAATTCATGAAATCCATCAATTGGTGGAATAATATTTATAATTGATGCTGCAGTGCCCACTAATTTTATAAAAACACTTGCAGGTTTAATAGTTGCAGCTACAGTTAAAGTAGTTACTACTATACCACCAAATTCTCTATTTGTAGATAAATCTCGAAAATCAGTCATGGGGTTACTCCAATTATCCCTTATGTCCCATTATATAAGTTAGCATATTGAAATAACCCCATTTCCTTATTCGTCCTTAATCACTTGCTTGCTATCAACGCTAACCGTATCTGCGTTTCCATCCCATCCAATATACTTAGTAGTAAGAGTCACATTAGGCTGACTAGCAGTTCCACCTACAGCCGTAACTAAGCATGGAACATTAACTATATCACCTACTGCAAAATCATGCTGAATTGCATCCTTAGGCATAATTAATTACCCTGAACATAAGCAATATTTACATCCATTCTACCAGCAGTTAACGCAACAGCGGCTACCGTTAAAGTCATTCTAGCAGCTGCAGTTAACTTATAATAAGTAGCAGATGTAAAAATAGGAATAATTACTAATGTAGTGCCAGCAGCATAAGATGCAACAGCAGTAGCAGCTTTTAATGCCGCAACTTGTGCGCCGGAACCAAATCCTAATGCAATAGTTGCTGCACCACCTGAAGTAAGTGTAGTCGTAATATCAATTACGCCACCTAAAACAATTGCTCCTAATGGAACAGTAGGTGAATTAGCTGGAGTAATAGTAGCAATAGCGCCGCCATCTGATGCGAAGTCATATGTCATCTTCGCATTACCTACTGCACCTAATCCTCCACCAGTAGAACCACCCACACCTAATGCTACAGGTCCACCTAATGGATTCCACTGTGGAACAGTCCTAGTGCCTAAATTAACATACCAAATTCCAGTCGTAGAATCTAGTAATTTAGCCCCTAATCCTGCCTTACCGAAATAAGTTCCAGCCGCGCCATTAACAGGAGTTCCTGCAAATACATACCAACCGGCATCAAGATTAAATACAGACTTTAATGATGCCCAAATATTACCGCGTCCAAACTGTTCATTTCCAGGCATTGATTTACTCCATCCATAAAAGGACAGTCTAATTAGACCAGAGTTATTGCGCGTGTAAGATGCGCGCCCCCTTGCACATTTAGTTAGACAACTGCATTAATGTAATATTTTCCCTGTAAGGGATCATAAATTAACATAATGGGTCGATTCTGAACGGTAGAATATCCAACAAGAATATTACCACCAGTTCCAATTACAATTACTCCATCTGTAGAAACTAAATAGAGACAATGAACTCCATCTACAGGTGGAACAACCGTAGCTAACGCAACTGCACCAGTTAATTTAGTTAATGGAGTAGTAGGAGAAATACTAGTTGCAGATGCAATAGTTCTAACTCCTGCTCCGGCAATATTCTGGACTGAACTAATTTCTTGGAAATTAAGGTTACTCATTTTAATCTCCTATTAGCTCACATATCCAGCAGGAACAGCCAAATTATCGATATAAGCGCAAGCAGCAGGATTATTAACATACGCCTGCATACCAACGGTCATATAGAAAATATCAGCCGTAGCAACACCACCAACAGAATCACGAATCTCGAAAATATTACGGCCATCAGACGTGTAGAAACCAATTGGAAGGATTTCTCCACGACCCCAGACAGAATCCGTAACAAAGTCGATACGTGTCTTATCCCAGCTAAAGGATTCCTTTACTGTAGAACCAGCCATTTGCATCTGGCCGCCAAAGTAAAGATTTAATGATTCATCCTTAGCCTGCTTCTGGATAATAGAAACTAACTGACCTAACTCCTCATATGCCTGCTTCTGTGCAGGATGCATCCATGCATTAGGAGAGAAATTGTTATCAATTCCAGTCCTATTACCAATCTTATTAATAGCAAGACGCGCTAATGGAAGTGCAAACGCGTTGTTATTGCCATTAACTCTAGATGCACGAATTTCAGGCGTAGTAGAGCGCGGGAATCCTAACCATGTTCCAGTTGAACTATTACTGTGATGGTAAGGAACTCCATAAATAGCAGGTAAAGATAATGGAGATGCAATACCATCAACCACAATCTTATCACCTGCGACTACACCTGCAATCTGAGGAGTCAGACTAATAGTATTATTTTCAATATCATACTGGGTAATCGTAGCCGTTCCACGATTCGTTACCAATGTGGTATCAAATACCTGAACATCCTGATTGAACCGCATTAATCGCGCGCCAAATCCATCAGTGGTTAAAACAATTACGTTACTTCCCGCTGCTGGAGTATCAGTAGTAACAGTTCCAATAACACCATTACCCGGCTGCATCATCTGACTATCTAGTTGACGCCTCAATTCATCTAACGTATCAGCAATCATCCTCTTAGGACCATTCTCGATTGCCTTAGCATCAGAATCTGTAGACCATTCCGTTAATTTCGTATATTCAATTGCCTCAGCAACGAATACACAAGAAACTAACGCCTTATCCCACGTTGGGCCACCACCACGACCTAACCCACCACCATCTGCATTATAATACTTGAACTTACCGCCGGGCCTTAATGCAATCGGAACACGCATCTGACGAGCTGAAACTTTCTGAACATCACGCTTCTTAATGTTCGAGAAAAACTTATCATCTCTTTCAAATGCAACTGCAATCTTAGGAACGACCTTTTCAAGTTCTAATGCATTTACCTGTTGTTCAACTACTGCCATAATATTTAACTCATCAAGATATCATACGTTGACATGCCTGGCTTAATAGCCATAGCCTGGTCTTTAATGGACTTGCCGCTTTGACTATTTGTATTTTGAGCTGCGGAACGCCCCACTGGTAATCTACCACGTCTATCTTTTCCATCTTCTTCTTTGGGCTTAATATCTAAACCCTCTAAAGCATCTGTTCGCGCTTTTGCTAATACAGGGCGTAGGAGAGATTTAGCCCTTGCGAGATAATTAGAACGAATCTTATTAATAGATTCTTGGCTGAAATTAGCCTTAAATGCATTTTGCCATAATCTGTCATTAATTGCACGATACTGTTTGTCGTTAGCAATTAATTCTTCCAAATGAGCTTGGGCCTCTTTTACGGCCTGTTTCTTAATGAACGTAGTCATTGACTTGCCAGGATCAATATTATTATCAATCGTGGCTTTAAGAACATTACTTACGCGCGTATTCAGATCAGATAAAGTAACCTGAAATCTTTCATTAACAAATTCTTCTTCCCGCTGCTTAACCTCATCAACTTTATCCTTAGGTTTGGCTAAAGTTTGAATTGGTTTCCATTCAGTAGTTCCAAATACCCACTGATGAAGAATATGGGCCGCGTTCTCTAATGCTTCATTCTTACTATTGCGCGCCTCACCATACATCCTACTAACTGCATCTTTGAATAAATTACCTACCACATGATGGAATGCCGCTTCATCAACTCTAGCAAGAGTAGGTAGATAATCATCTACGATACGATTAAAGGCTTCCTTATCTTCTTCCCTAACTGCTGATAAAATTGATTCCGTCTTACCATCCATTGCTTCTGAATATAAATTATCATAAGCAGAAGCCTTTTCCATTGCTTCTTTAGCATCATCAATGGTAGGCAGAATTTCCGTAAACTGTTTATGTTGACTTAAAGCCGTTTCAATAAACGGATAAGTCTTATATAAATCAGGGAACTTAGCAAGAATTTCCTTACGATTTACGGGTGTAACAATATTAAATTCATCTTCGTCTTTAATTTCAATTTCTGGTTCTTCTTTATCCTCTTTATCTTCCTTATCAACTTTTTCAGTCTTTTCTTCATCAGGAAGTTTAAGAGGTTCATCTTTATCTGTAGGATCTTCGGCAAAGATAATTTCTTCAGTTGTTAATTCTGGAGTAACGACTTCATCAGGCATTTATTTGTTCCTTTGGATTATTGCTTGGTTTTTCTTTATCTTTACCTGGACCTTGTGGCCCACCCATCATTGCTTGCATCTGCATTTGTTGCATTTGTTGCTGTTGTAATACCTGTTGATGCGCCTTCATATGAAGAAGGACATTTCGATACCCATTTGGATTTTTTACTTTTTCATATCTACCCGCATCAGATACTAAGAATGTCCTACAAATATATGCCTCGATTTCATGATTATCAACATCAGGATCAATAGCAACAGACGGTTGTTCCTGTCCCTGCATCATTTCAGGATTAATTTGTTCCCCTGACTGAACCATTTGTTCTACTACATTAGGATCAGGTGGAACCATTAATGGCTGTGATGCTAATAAATCTTTAATTTCTTCATACTGCTTCTGTCTATCTGATTCACCAGGAATAACGAAAGCATCTAATCCTAATACTTTCTTTAAGATTGGTAGATTTTCAGGACTCGCCAATGCTTCAAGAATTTCAGGATTATTAAGCTCAAACATCTTCATTACAACATCTTTAATTTGAGCATACGTAATAGGTAGATTTTCATTCGCCTCTAATTCAACATTACCAATCTTACCCTTTAATTCAGCTTTCTTTACATAAACATTTAAGAAATCGCCCTGACTATCTTTAGTTACAAACTTCTCATCCTCATGTAAACATTCAATGTAAGAAGGAATCATCTTACCGAAGATTTCTTTCCACCAACATGTAAATATTTTCCATGTATTCTGTAATCGTTGTAACGCCTGAGCACGCGACATTGAATATTCAGACGCGGTTTTACTTCCATCTAACTGACCACCAAATAAACTCGGTAACGCGCCTGTAACTAATTGACCTAATTCCTGAATCTTATTAGCAAACGGCATTACTTCCTGAGATAATGTAGCCGTTTGAATAGTTTGGAATCCTTCAGACAAAGGTTTATTGAAGTTAGCCTTAGTAGCTGTAATAGCCCCAGGTGTAGCTTCAGTCTGTCCATAGGCATCAATATTTAATACCGCAGGAGATACAAATGTTTGAGGTATTCCATGCTCGATAGTCTGTAATACTAGACTAATTAAAGTATTTGTAATATCCTGAACAGAAACTAATGATTCACCTAATGGATCATGAACAAGATAATCACTTAGTGGATTATAAGTAATAGTCCAGCAATCATCAAGAGATTCATTCTCTGCATCTACAACTGTATCATTAATCCGAACTACCTTAATTCCATTAGGATATAGTCTTTTTAATTCAGAAATATCCTTTTCATCTGTTAATAGATTAGTAGTCTCTGGCCTAATCCAATAAGTATTAACAGTAACAGTATTATCTGGGTATTCTCCTCTATATTGAGGATTTAAACGTCCCCACTGTTCATATGGATCATCTGGTCCTCTACCCATTCCATTAGGACCAAGTTTACCAGATTCTCTTAATTTAGGATATCTATCAATAGCACAAGTATAATGAGTTTCATAACTAAATCGTAAATATGGACAATCCTTTTGAAACATTGCCCAATTTGGAATCTTTACGTATAAACCACCATAGACTTCTAGGCATTGCCGAGTCTTAGGTTTAGTAGTAGTTCCAACCATTCTACGAACAATGAATACAGACTTTTCCATCGATGGGTCTAATTCCTTAGCACATTCAGGACAGACAATCATCGATTCGTTCTGTATTAAATTCTGTAATTCAGCATCTACATCACTAGGCTGATATTGATCTTGCAAATCTTGTGTAAATGCCTCATTAGAATCAGTCATACCTTCAACTAATTCGGGAGGCGCGCCATGCATTACTGCATCATCTAACTGCATCTGACAATGCGGGCATACATATTTTTCTTCTTTTTCGTCTTTATATTGTTTTTCTTCATATGTCCCATATTCCTTATCTTCTTTAGGATAAGAATAAGCAAATACAGGACCTTCCGTGCAATAAATATAGAGCGCGTGTAACCATGTAAGACTTACATTATTATGTCTATAAATTAACTGACCTATCTTATCACCAGCCTTAGCTGTTTCCAAATCCAACGGATTAGTAGCATCGTCAGGATAACAAGTAACAGGAGGAACGGTGATAGAAAGAGCAGCAATAATTGACTCAAGGTAGGCTCGAAAGACATTAATTGGTTTATCGTAATAGCCACCTTGATTATCACCTAAAGAAGATTGTGCATCATACACTCTCCAATCATGCGCAGTAGTGCTCCACCATGTTTGACTGAAACCTTCCCATAATAATTTAAAATACCTATACTTACGAATCTGTCGCTCGCGCGTTACTGTATCCTCTCTATCAATAGCATCAAGGATAGTGCCGAGCTTTTGCTTTAAATCGTCCGTAAGTTCTTCTTTTTTGGGCATCTATCTAGACTTTGAAAATAACTTACGCTTAGCTGCGCTAGTCTTATGTATAAATTCTTTTGCCACTTCAGGAGATGGACCTATACCTTTAGTAGTCTTAGCAGAAGGGTTATGAGCCATCATCTGCATGAATCTATATTGTTTACCCGATTTAGCAGGCATATTACTTCTTCTTTACTAATTCACGTAACTTATTAAATCCACTAACCATTTCATCAGCTTTACTACCAGATTCAATAAATCCAAACTTCTTCTTTTTCTTTGGTGCTTCTAAATTCACATCCTTACCAGGCATACTTATAGATGATCTCTGTCCTCTCATTCTTTGAGAGAGTTTATCCATGAATGGTGTCGAGGGTCCAATACCGTCAGACATGATTTTCAGCTCCTAATACTTCTTTCTCTAATTCGGCATTTCGTTTATCTATATCAGCTCTAACTTGCTTTTCTTTATCTAATTCCATTGCCCGTAATCTATCAGCTTCTTCTAACTGAAATCTTTTAGCAGGCCAGGGTAAATGTTTAGGATTTAACTGTTTAAATGGTTCTTCTTGTTCGATCTGATTAGTTATAACAGTATTATTCCCTTGACTTAATACTCTCGCCAGTAACTGTTTCTTTTCATGATTAGCTTCAGCTAACTGTGATCTTAATGTTTCACAGGAATTACAAACTAATTTTTCCCTCCGTAACTCTAAACAATGAGAACAATGAGGATTAAGTAGATGATGTAACCACAGGAACATCTGCTACCTCCCTGATTAATCCCATCTTACTAATATGTCTATTCAAATTACGTAAGAAATCATTCTTCCTATTAGTTAACTGTTCAGCCGTTTCATCTTTACCGGCGAAAATAATTAATTCAGTCTTTACAGTTATACTATTTTGAATTAACTGAACTTCTGCTGACGGCATTAATGCCTCCTACGATTATGATATCTACTTACCGAATTGCTTGTTGATTGAGCTTCAATTCTACGCATATTCATGTAGAATGATGTTTGATCATTAGTTCGTTCTAATGCAGATAATAATTCTTCCTGTTTCCTAGCCTTTGCCATTTCATCCTTGGCATCTTCCATAAACCTATCGGCTGCATCAACGGTATACCTAACAACATCATAAGGATCATCGCCATCATATTCCGCCACATCTTCTGCGGGTTTTCCGTTTGATTTCTTTTTATCGTAACTAGCTGCTTTAATTGCTTCAGATAATACGTTGCAAGTATTAAATATTTGTAACTTAGGTAATCGTTCTTCTTCCTGGGGATTAAATGAATCTAAATAAGTCTTATATTCGATCATTCCTTTATTACGTAATATATATAAAGCTCTTTCTTCACTATATACTCTAGCAACTTCATCAACTACAGGAACATATTTACTTTTCCATCTTAAATATTCATGAAGTAATGCCTTAGTAGCTAATCTACTACCTGGTGAATTTGGTGTGAGTTCAACAGGACTATCTAATGCTGTTTCAATCTGTTGCTGGAGAGTATGATCCTCTCCTCTATTTTGCCCGGCTGACTTACATACCCTAATGAGTTTAGGTTTTTCCTTTTGGATGTATGGTTTGATGTAGGCTCCCCACTCCTCGATTTTAGTCTTTCTCCAATAAAGCTCACGATAGATATAAACTCTACGGTAAGGACTAATAGCGGCAAATCCCACATACGTAAGGGCCGAGTATCCCCAATCAATAACAAAAATCCTAGGCCACCAACTAGGTATTTCGAAAGGCTTAATAACATGGAGAGCTTCATTGGGCTCATCAGGATATTTCCTATCTCTATATTCTTCAAATACCTGTCCTAAGTATGCATCCCAATCTCCATACAGTTTAGCGCGCTTTTCAGCCTCGGGCAAAGCCTGTAGAGATTTAACATAATCAGGGTCTAAATATTCATTGTCTATCGCAGTAGCATGAATATAAAATCTTTTATTTCCACCCCTACCTTCCAAAATGATATTATCATCTGGATTTAAAGGATGACCTAATTCTTCATAGGGTTTAACGAATCTCTGTCTAACCCAACTATGACCAATACCACCTGATACCGCGGCAGACCTAATTATTGCAGGTAATCCACTTCCTAATGGAGAGCGCGTCCGTTCAAATCCAATATATAAATAAATATATTCAGTTAAGGTAGTTAATTCTTCAGGAGTAAATAAATTTATCTCCATCGAATCGTAAATATGAACATCATCTTCATTTTCGCAATGACCTAGAAATATCATTGCTCCTTCATTACGTCCCCCAGTTTTAGTTGAAGTCCCTGTCCCGTATTGATCTTCTCTAGGAAATGTCCAGACCATATCCGTCTGGTTAAAAGTTGCTCCGAACCTACGATATATATCTCTTGAACGTGGCATGACCTCGCGTTTAAGTTCTGGGGAGGTCCTACGTAAAAATACTTGCTTGAATCTTGAATTGAGATGCCACTTTCTAACAATAGCATATAATAAAAGGACGTCTGTTTTGCCTGAGCCCGCCCCTCCTCCTAATGTAGCCTCTTTAATCCATGTAGGTAATGCAAGGAATGTAGCCTGCTTTTTAGTAGGTCTCCATTCATTTGGATTTAGAATCATTATCTAAAGCATTCTACTCGCTCTGTATTTGTTTTAGCCGAATTTGCACAAATACGTTGAAGGAGTTTAAATAACTTATCGTTATGAAATTCATTCGCCTGTAAGGATTTAATATTAACTTCCGAATGAAGCATTAAATTTTCTTTAATGGAATTTAAATTATCCCTTACTTGTGTAGTCATAAACCATACTAAAAATATAGCAATTGCAGACGGAACACCTACTTTATAGATAGCGTTTAACCACCAGGGATAACCACTATCTGTAGTGCGCCTTTTTGGATTTCCATCCCATTCATCCATCATTACTTCTCGCAAGAGATATCAGTTCTGTAGTATAAGGAATCCAAGTATACCCGTCTTTCACATTTTTTAGTATTATTGTTCTTCCATACTTCAGTTTCAACTGGTCCTACGCGCTCTACTCTTACTAATTTATACCTCGATGATGCACAACTGGATGAAATTATACTAATTAGGATACAACCCAAGTAAATGTTTGTCCGCTGATTGAACATGTAACAGTCCCCACGCCTGTTAAGTCATAAGTTTGTTCGTTTAAATTCCCTGGATCAGTTTCAAACCTAGCAATAGCTAAAGTTCCATTAACTAAATTAAATGTTAGCGCCGAAACATTCGTAATAACCTGTGCAGTTACCTGAACACCTGCACCAGTCTTAGCAGTGAGTGTAACCTGTCCAACCATAGTATTTACTCCTAAGGAGAAACGTGAACCGGAACTAAGCCCATTACTTCTGCTGTATTACCCTGATTATCTTTCGCGCTTACTTGTAAAGTCCAATCACCATTTACAGTAGGTTTAAATGCAAGAGCGCGACAATATCTACCATCTCTCCTTGGCTCATTTAGGAAGTTAATAATAATAGAAGGCTCACCATCACCGACTAAATCTAATTCAATCTCTAATACAGGATTAGGACAAGTAACATCGAATCGAATTAACATTCCTTTTGGATCAGACCTATGAACATATGTATCATAGGAAATTAATTCAACTCTAAAGTCTCCAATAGGTGGAGCATTGCCAACAGGTTCAACGAATTTATCAGGGTCAACAGGACCAGACATTGCGGCATCCTTAACTTTACATTCCCCTTCTGCATCAAGGAGAACATCCCATCCACCTGTAGTTCTAGTTCTAATAATATCAGATGCTAATGGAATAGGATTACCTGAACCATCTACTATACCAGGAACGAATACTACATTCCCGCCATCTTTACGTTCTAATCCATATCCTTCGTTCTTATAAACTATCGCGCCCTCATTTAATAATTCTCCACTCCTTGCACCCATAGGTGTAGGATATTGAGGTCTTAATAATTTTAATGTATCTAATATTCGTGTATCAATAGGTTCAGAGATAAACTCATCATCAGGCATACCAGTAATTCCTTCAAATAAAGTTTGCCAATCAGGTCTTACTTCAGGATGATCGTTTAATCCAGTAGCTCTATTCTGGTCAGAGAATACAAGAAGGAAATTTAATGCTGGGTAATCCCTAGCTAATCGAGCAAATACAGGGACTAAACCTTTTAGGTTCTTTGTTAATGAATCATTAGACGTATAGCACTGGCAAATAAGTCCAATCTTATTGAAATGAATTTGAGCATCATGAATATGCGCACGAATACTCTGCTCAAATACTTCAACTGATTCATTAACTCCACAGTATGCCTGTAGACCTAACCAATCATTAGGTTTAAGGGTAGGATATCTCGGCCAATTCCTACCATCCCAATAAACTATACATGGCCAGGAACTAGCTTGGGCGCGTTGTTCAATATTCTCTACTGTTGGCCCATCAATATATTCTGCGAATTGAGTTCCATCATATTTAATAGTCGCGCCTGATATATCATATCTAATTTTAACTAATGCATTCCCCGGAGGTAATACTGGAGGCGGCTGATTAAATTCATACCAACCTAACCAACAGGGTTTATTAATTCTTACAATCGGGTTAACTGGATGGAGTGGAAATTGAGTTAATGTTAGTATGTCAGCAATATCTAATCTAAAACGAACATTACTTCCTACATTCATCTTCCAGAATGATATTGCTAATTTACCAGTAATGGCATCATAATTAAATCGATTAACTCTACAAGTTCCTGATTCAAGAAGATATCTGACCCCTTCGAAGATTATAATACAAGGATCTTCACCATGTATTCCATCTCCACCTTGACCTACTTGAATTCCTGCAAGAGTGGTATATTGATATATACCCTCAACAGGATTAGACATTGAATCATCACCAGGATGAATAGATGTATCAATCCATCTTATTCCCTGACTTCCATATGGTGGAGCACATGCACATACTACTAATGTCCCATCAGGCCAATAAGCTACAGGGCTATTTCCACATGCCTGTCCGCGCGTTTTAAATATTCCATTAATACATTCCAGTGCTTCATCCCTAAATTCCCCTGAATGACCTACACCTACGAATCCATTAATGGGATTAATTCTAGTATAAATTAAATCAACAGGCGCACTAAATGCACCTTCAGATGATTGAACTAATCCTGTAGGATATGAAGCAACGAATCTACCATTAGGTAAATTCTCTCCATATGACGCCCCAGGTAATTCAATCCTCTCAATCATTAGCTTACTTCGCCTTTATATGTAACTGTAACAGTTCCACCAGTTACTGTAGTTGAAATACGCGCTCTTATCGCTGCAAGGACTCCAATATACGTATAAATCTTCTGACTCGATACAGCGAATGTAACTGGATTAACTGTAGGTGTAGCAAGATCATTTACTAATGGTGCCCATGTTCCTGTATATTCAGGATCATTCGCGGTTTCAATAGATACAGCCCCTGCACCTACTCCGGCAGAGAAATCAACATAAAATATATGTTTCCTAACATTAGCCGGAACAGCATAAGCCTGACCATTACCAACAGTCTGTGCTAACTGTAATGTTTCTAATACGCCAGGTCTAACTGCTTGAGATGCCATTTAACCAACCTCATTAATAACTACAGTCTTAAACTCATTCTCGTTCTTCACATATGGTGCGAAAATAATGAAGTTATTTGGATTAATCTTACCTTCACCTTCAACATCATCCATATTTCTAACAATCGAACTCATTGCCTGAGCAGTTGCGGCGATATCTCTTAATTTAGCAGTTTGTAATTTATCTTTAGTAACTTCATTCAAGGCCATAATTAATTTACTATGTGCCTTGCCTCGAATCTTATCCTTAACTTTATTTACGTGATTCTTTAATTTCGAGTCAGGTAAATTATAACTATCAGTAGAGGTCGCGCCATTCTTATACGCGGATACTGATGACTTAGACACCCCAAATAATTCAGCCAGTTCCTTACCCGAACCATTTCCATTAACAATAGCTTCTTCAGCAATCACTTGACGTAAGGCAGGCGGAATATTATTATCTCCATTCCTCCTACCTGGACGCTGAATATCAACTATTGAAGCGTATTCTTTTTCAAAATCGATATCATCAACTAATCCAACAGGCATAATTACTCCACTCTAGGAAATTCAGAACTCTTAATATTTAATCCTTTATTAAATAATTCCAAATCTTTGCGCGCCTTTTCAATCCTTCTATCTTCAAACCTATGCGGCTTAGTAATTACTTTTGCATCACAACATAACGACGTATTAATCAATGTAGTAAATTGGGCTAAATGAATACGTTTGCATTTAGAACAAATTAATTGTGGCATATGTTCCTACATACATAGTCCGCCGGTCGGGTTCAGCATAGACTAATAAACTTATCAATGTCAATAGGTCTATTTCGAGTCAGGATGCCCCAGGAAGCACGAACTCTGCCAGTCAGTCAAGACACTACATCTAGTGTCAGAAGTCTCGTCCTAGACCCTCCTGACCCCACCTGTAGGGTGTCATCCAGAGAGGACACTTTATTACATATTATTTATTAAATACTATCATAATATGGGACCCTATTTCTTTTCCCTTAATTTATAAATATGAATCAGTTGTGGGTGCTCAATAGCCGCAATTTTCATGCCAAGATGGGACCCGGTAATTATTATATACCCCCCATAAGTTATTGTAAACAAAGGACTTAGACTGTAGTCAAATCATACGCTAGTGTATGGAATTAATACATATACATGTATGTTATGTTGTTGATTCTAAAGGAGTTAGGGGATAATATGGGTTGGCATCATGCGTGCTATACATATAGTTGTCTGGCTCGCACGCAAGCGAGAAGGCATACGAGAAAGGACCATATCGCGTAATCTATACATGTGTCTTATCGTGACATGCCTATACTATAACCGTGATTCGTTCGCGGCAGTGGGACGAGTTTAACAGACTCTTGCGTGCCCATCTGAGTAGTATTACTACAATATAGTTACGGTGGCAATCTGCCCCTTACATTCCCTTGTCAGGAGTGGCGCGCATAGACCGCGTTAGCAGGCAGGAAACATATGCTTATCGTGTCGTGAGTCTATATGATGATTGATGATTGATAACAAAATCGTCAACACATAATGTGCATTTAGATTGATTAAAATGCTATGCATGGATAAACGCGCGATAGCGTTACCCAATAAGAGAGCACTAATCATACCTAATGAAAGCACATAAAACCCCTGTCACATACTGATAGTTTCATTATTAGTTAGTGAGGATACAATGAAACTACCAATAACACAGTTAGATACGTGGTTAATTTTAATTGATTTGATAGTATCAGGTCGGGAAGAATTAGCGCGTATCTACACAATCAAATTAGTTAGGATGGTAAGACATGCGTAATAAACATCCACGTCATTACGCATTATTCGAGCGCGACCGTCTAAACGGTAGACGATGGCATCGAATCACTACTACTGCATATCCTCTTAAGTATGCTGTAGTAATTTATCAAGACCGTATGTTAAACTCGGTCCTGAACCCTTCGTCGAAAGAAATTCGACTTAGACCTATCGATTAGGTCTTGACAATCGGCGGCGTTCGTGTTATACTTCTCTCATCGGGTCAATACCGACCCAAACCTATCAGGAGTGACAGAATGAAAACGGAAACCTTTGAAGCGGTTGCAGAGTCGGCGTACGGTTCTGAACTGCCGGAAGCAGTAAAGTATAATTTTACTGTCAATTTGCTTGAGGCACAGGCAGAGATTCCAGCAGAGGAACAGCCTTCAGCTAAGGATATCGTTACACTCGTAAATAATAAGCGTAAGGCTAATGCACGTCAAAAGGCTATGCTTATTGCATTCGAGGCAGCCGGTATTAAGGCTCCTAAGGTTGATGCTACGCCTGATGGTATTCTGTTCGCAGCTAAGAATACTGTTAAGACTCTTATTGCTACGGGTAAGAGTGAAGATGAAGCTAAGCAGATGGCGGCTGCTTTGTTCGGTGTTACGGTTGATTCGCTGTAATACAAGCAATACAAGGATTAAGCAAACGGTTATAATGTGGTCAAGAACCACGTAAGACACTTAATCCTCTACTTAACATAGGACTCGACTAAGCGAGTATAAATAGAGTTTAGGCTTAGTGCGGTGACAGGGGATGAAGGCATTTCATATATAATGTTTCATCCTTCATCCCTTAGTCACATACTTCTCTCCTAAAGTAAATAATCCATACAATTTATCGACCTGAAGGTATAGGTAGGGAGAGGGTGTCTCTGTATATACCCTCATGCCTTCGGTCGAATAGGGCATGTTAGGCGACCTTCCCGTCCAAAACATGGGGTTTTTCTTATTATTTTTTTTTTTTTTTTATAATAATAATTAATTAATCCTACATGTATGAATAATTTACACTCCCCGATGGACCTTGACTTGACAAGGCGGGGGGACTTGTGATATACTGGTAGGGACAGAGGGTAGGTAGGATTTACACTCCTGTCCACTTCCGGTGACACTAATTTGTATGACTATTAAATTAAATTGGCTGAAAAGTCAATCATTTAAAATTAAATGGAATTTACGTTCGGTAAGTAAGATAACACAGTGGAAAGATAATTGTGTATATCGGACGCGCTTTCTCGGTCTGATTGTTTGTGAGTCTGATTATCGATTATTGGACATGACGAATAATCAGATAGGTTCTGTATCGACTAGTATCACGAAAGAATTACTTTAATGGCGAATCCTAAGCATACTCATAAGTATCATAGAATTGTCCTTAATGGTTATACTAAGGTATGGGCCTGTGCGCGGCCTGAATGTAATCATTATATGCCTGTTCATATGGCTGGATTAATTCCGGGTAAACTCACTCAATGCTGGGGAATTGATTGTGAGAATACTACAATCATGGACCCACGAACTATGAAGATGGATAGACCTTTATGTCCATCATGTGACCCATCTTACATTGAATTAGATGAACAGGATATGAATAAGATTAGTAAGATG